>QWCT01000024.1_pt1 | contig 229909 bp, 178 predicted proteins | sample 1972681 | NCBI WGS metagenome assembly QWCT01 (sample SAMN09866701, study PRJNA288562) | Human oral metagenome isolate pre3_saliva, whole genome shotgun sequencing... | isolation source: mouth | host: Homo sapiens | place: USA: California
ATACTCTACACTTGATTATCAATCCTTTATCAAATTGATACTACACAAAACATCTCGAAAATTTATGAAAAATAATTTTGCCGGTTAAACTTGGGTTAAATTTATAGCATTATCAATTAATTCAGTATATTTTTCAAAATCTTCTCTTGTATTTATAAATTTATATGCGTCAGGATAAAAAGAAGTCTTGAGCATAGGGAATTTATAACAAGCATTATATTGAATATAATGCTTGTTATAAATAAAATACATAAGCAATAAAACTATCGATATAGTAAAGGTGGAACTAAAGAGTTTTCTCATCATCTTTTTCTTGGCATTCTTATAGAGTTGTTTGGATTGTAAAACACATGCCACTTACCATCATTCGCTGGATAAGGTCTCATATAGTCTTCTGAGAAAGGTGTCGTGCCATCAGTTAAAAACGAGTGATAATTTACTGATTCTGCTGTACCTCTAACACCATAGAACTGATTTTTTGTGCAAATACATATGCAATAGGCAATTTACTTCCAGCCAAAGTTCCTTGGCGATGTTCTCCTTCTCCATGAGGTTTTGGATTCATATAAGCGGAATGGCATGAATACATATATAGCATTGCTTTATTGTACGTTGTCAAATAAAAGTGTACAACTGCAAATATAGTTATTTACTCTGATATTTCATTGTTTTATTATCAAAAAATCTTTTGTTGATTGAATTTTGCTTTATTATTTCTCTTATCTTTTTGATTTTCACCCCTTGCCCTAAATATACGTCTTTGGGTGTAAGATTATCTAACGATTCATTTAACCCTCTCTCATTATAATATTTCACCCACCCATCGATTGCATTTTCCAATTCAGAGTGACAAAAATAATGATTTAGCTTAATCACATTTTTCATCGTTCTGTGATATCGTTCTATCTTTCCCTGCGTCTGGGATGCAAGGGCTTGCCATGGATATGCTTGATATTATATTCTTTACAGAGATACTGTTTGAGCGAGGAAGCAATATAACATGGTCCATTATCTGGTAACAGACAAGGAGGATTCTGGAATATTCATAATTTCTTTAGGAATCTCCATTGGCATTCCCCAATTTTGGCATTTGAATTGCTTTTATCACTTCGCCTCGATGATTAGTCCATACCTTAATACTACAGCCCACAGCAGCTATCCCTGTTGATGTTATAGTATAGACGGAGTTCCCTTTTAGACTTATTCTTTTTTCGCTTGATTTTATTCCACCACGATAAACAGAGTAGCCCTTGGGGATTCTGTCTAAATATATTCTTTGGGGAGGAGAATTTGCTGAATCAGTCCAGAATAAGGATAACGCCCCTTCGTATGATTTTCCATCTGGAGTAATTGAGTCATTCTCAATACTAAGATTATAGAAAGAACTCTTATATACACATAAGGATTGAGAGCCAAAATTAAAGTAAAAACAAACTTCTCTCTTACAGCTGCATAATAATAAAGAACATATAATAAACGTTACTTTCCTATTCATTACCTTTATTATGATTATTCACTTCAAACACATTCATTTCTGCAAAGCGTTTAGGCACTTTAGCCAACGAAGCATGTATCATAATGCATGCCTTGAAGTTTGGTGCCCATGTTCGGTTTTCAATGTCTTTCAGGCCGCTCACCAATAGCGAAGCCCACGGTTGTCTAACAGATAAAGTCTTCATTGTTCTGATTGTTTTATAATTAATAATTCACAAGAAATTTCTAGGCTTGTTATTCGTCCAGCCCTTCAATATCCTTTATTTCTTCTATATCATTGGCTTTTCTAGCCTCATCAAACTTAGCTTTCATCGTAGGATTATTGTAAGTTAGTTTACGAATGGTTAGTGCTTCGGTGTCTTGTGTGGCAAGGCGCAGATTGTTTTCGCTGCTAATAAGTTCGTCGCGCACTTTTTGCAGTTTAATAATGGTGTCGTCGATGTGTTTAATTGCATCCTTAAACTTATTAGAATACAATTCGTAATGCCTCACAAACTTTAGTCTAAAGTCTTCTATCTTTGCTTCAAAGTTAGTTACATCCACCTCTTTTTGTTGTGCCAGCACCAGTTGTTTTTTATATTCCAAGGCTTGTTTTGAAGCCTGAACCAACAACGTGATAAACGTTACAAAGAATTGCGGGCGTATAACATACATTTTAGGATAGATGTGGCTCTTGTTCACAATACCATTATTATATAGTTCGTTGTCGGCTTCGAGCAAACTAACCAGCACCGCATATTCGCAACCTTTCTTTTTTCTGTCTTCGTCCAGCTTTTTCAAAAAGTCGTCGTTCTTATGTTTGGTGGCCGTGGTGTCCATCTCGTTTTTCATTTCAAACATGATAGAGAGGTATTCTGTTCCATCTCCGCTATCTCGAAACACAAAGTCGCCTTTAGTACCATCGCTGGCATCGTTGTCTTTACCAAAGAAAGCATTGGGCAACATGGGTCGTAGATAACGTTCGTACTCAATACTGCAATGCTGTTCGAGCGTTTCGCCCACCATTTTGGTAGACATTTTGGTTTTCAGGTCGCGGTAATAGTCAATTTGTTCTTGTTTTAGGCGCAATTCGTTATCAAATTGCTTTTTCAGGTCGGCTTGATTGAGTTGCGCCCTACTCTTTTCTTGTTCTATTTCGCTTTGCAGTTTCACAATTTGGTGTTCTTTCTCCTGCGCCTCTTTCTCGGCATTGATGCGTTGTTCCATGAGGGCCAACTTCAGCTTATTGTCGTTTTGGCTAATTTCGTGTTTCAGTTTATTGATAGTCTCTTCTTTCTGTGCCAAGGCAATAGCCATTTCGTTTCTTTTTTGCGTCTCCATGCCCTCCATCGTTTGTTTAAGGTTGGCAATGGCAGTGTTCATTTCAGCTTTTTGCAGCGAAAGCGCATTTTCTTTCTCACCCTTCAATCGTTGTATCTCGGCCTCTTTTTCATTTAGTCGTTTTTCTATTTCGGCTAATTTTGTTTGAAACGACTGTTCTTTACGGGCATTTGCCAATGCCTGTTCGGTTTTGGCGCGCTCGTTTATTTCAGCCAATCGTTTGCATACTTCAGCTTCAAACTCATGGTTCTTTACTTGATTTACGATATAGCCGTAATCGGCCTCATCCACTTTAAAAACATTGCCACACTTGGGGCATTTTAATTCGTTCATAAATTGATATTTTTAATTATGAGTGCAAAGTTAAGACATAAAAGTGCAGTCTTTCTGCATAGAAGAATTATTCTTTGCTGTTTGAATAAAAAAGGTGCATTTTTGCTCCCAAAAGTGGCATATTACATAATGACGAACTGATAAAACCACGATGAGACAAACAAACTACTGCTAGGCTGCTGCGCTTTGGCTGTTGCCAGTAGCTATATGCCGAAGTAGCGCAAACGAGATGTAAAATATTTGTACCGTTTTTTAACATTATGAGTGCCTTCGCTCTAAAAAATCGGGGCATAGACCGAATTTAAGCGCGTATTTTCGAAGTTTATAACAAGCTGATTGACTGATGTTTACGCCAGAAAAAGCAAAAATAACTGCTGTATAACACAAAATAGTGGCATAAAACATAGTTAGATGCTGTACCGAGAACCACAAAATGGCTTTCGCCTAAAATAGCCCAAACACCCACAAACAAGGCTTAAAACACCAGTTTTTAGGTCTTTTCTATGCATTTTGCACCATTTAGCCTTGCGTTTTGTAGGAGTTAGCACTGCGTTTAGCACCATTTAGCACTGCGTTTTGTAGGAGATAGCACTGCGTTTTGGTGCATATTGCGATGCATTTTGGTGCAAAACGCAATTCAGCTCGTGGTGTTCTACCATTTATTTCGTGCATTTTGGGGTTCAAATTTTGGCTTTATTTTCTTGAAATAGAAAGCCAAAAACATAGAAAATGGCAAAAATCAAGGTGAAAATTGTGCAAAGCGCACCCCACTTTTCACCCTAAAGGAGTGTTTTTGATGTTATTTAGCAGGTTTGTTCGTCTAGAATGGTGTGGCCACAAGGGTGTATTTTGTAAAGTTTGTTTACCAATTTAACAAACACATACACCCCCATTGGCCCACATATTGCATGCAAGGCGCAAGCCTTTACAAGCAAATAGCAATTGTGGGAGGCCAGTGCGGCAGGTGTGAAACACCAGCAACACCCACCTCCCACGCGGCACACGCATGCAAGTAAAGCCTTAGCGTGGGGGCCTATCTTCGGCCGCCAAGCTATAATCAGCCCCAACATTAGGCGACAAGTTATAACTTTTTCGGCTTTGCTTTTAGGCCCACGCCATAGTTTTTAAATCGTGCATCCATCTCCATATCCGTGGGATTCCAATGCTGCGAGTAAGGCGGATTGCTCACCACAGCATCAACGTAGAGCAGTTTGTAGAAGTCGGCACCAGTGGTTTGTAGGGGCCAGTCTTGGTCTAGCGAGTCGGCACAGCGCGTATTGATGTTGCTAGGAGCAATATAACGCATCACGAAATTCATGCGTGTGAGGTTGTAGGTGTTTTCTTTTAGCTCTTGCGCGTAATATTAATGATGGGTAAAGCAATTTTAATGGAGTAAATACCTTTCCAATAAACAAATGGTATTTAAATAATCCGTTTTGCTATAATCACTTAATGCAGCTTTAGCCACATATGCATTGAGAAGGTCTGCAATATGCTGAACAACTTCCGCGGGAATTTGGGCTTTTGTATGAAGCAATCGTTTTACTTCGCCATGAAAATTTGTTATCGACAGCTTTCTTGGAGCAATCTTTGGCATTGAGAGAAGATAGTCCCAACGGTATGCCCAGGTGGAAAATTGGGGAAAAGAAGATAGGTGTAAAGACACATAGTAACGGGCTTTTTTGTTTGTTGCCGCTCGTATAAACAAGCCAAAAACAGTGGTAGAGGGAGCATAACCATATCTACGAATGATATATCCCATACTGGAAACCACATCACTAAGAAGATTAGAATTGGCAAAAAAGGCCTCACCAAGCTCAACCAAGCTGTTCATCAAACATTCGTTGGTAAGTATTGGCTTATAAAAGGTGGAATACTCAGCTCGTGGAAACTTCTCAAAGGCTCGCATTTTGTGTTGCAATTGAGCCTCGTCAAACGATTTCCAATTGCACAACTCGCATTTAAGCGTTTCTAATAGTTCTACATTCAGTTTCATCACCGCATATTTCTCTCGCTTATCGTTGCAAAATCCTTCCTATATCAATGCCCCTTAATAGCACATTTTGCCCTTACACTTCCCTACTCCAGCTGCTTGCAGAGCAATCTAGTTCTGATTATCCATGCACGAGTAGAGATAATCCAACACGTTTTTCCAGCCCCCAGCTTCGGCATTAAAGGCCCACAAAGGCATAGAAAGGTTGTCTAACTGTTCAACACACTCGCCGAATGCATTGCACAGAGCCACTCTCTCGGCCTTGGGGATGGCATTTAGGCGCTCGTCGGACACTTTAAAGCGCGGATTGCTCAGAAAGTTCACAACATCTATGTAGGTTTTATCATCACAACCTTGTGCAAAATCGGGGAAAACAGATAATGTTTTATCAAACATCTGTTTCATTTCTTCCAGCCCTAACTTATCTAGTACATCAGGAATGTAGGGCAAAAACTCCCTTCCTTCACATAAAAGATAATGCCAACCATCGCCTTTCCAATTGCCAATCATGTTTAAGGCAACATGAAAGGTAAACATTTCGTTACTTACCTTTGCTTTTATTTCCTCTAGCGTACCCCCTTGCCATATCTCATCAGACATGTTTACAAGGCTTGTTTCTAGTTCGCCATCGTTATGTTTTTGCCAAAGTGCTTTTAAATCGTTCATATTAAGTGATTGCAAAAGGTGTAAAAAATCAGCAACAAAAGGTTTTGCGTTACCAACATTAGCCCATCCAGCTACTAACAAATCGTAACCATAACACTCCCCTTAGCTGCCAACACCTCGCGATAGAAGTCTTTCATGCTTTCGAAGTAATCGGCTATTTCTTCTATTATTTCATCCTTCTCATCCTCGTAGTCCCATATATCGGGATAAAGTTCGGCTTTTTTGCATGCTTCCATACTGAAATGAAATAAAGCTTGGTCCATATCAAAAGCCTCTAAAGCCGAAAGCACGTCGGCAATTCTCGCCTTTTCGGTGTAAGCAACAAACTCGCTAATGTTTTCAAGCGCTTGAACCCCCACAACAGCTTCGCTTAAAGGATTGTTTGGAATTGGGTTACTGCTATCAACGCCAGTAAGAACAAAATGCAGCACGTCCCACATCTTGTCTATATCCAAAAAGATTTCGGTTTGTTCGCCCCACTCTTCAGCCTCTTCAAGCAATTCCTCGCTGTTGTTTTTAAAGTTCTTAAGTGCGTTTAATTGTTCATCAGTCATAAACTGATAGTTGGCTATCATTCCCATATTGTTTTGTTTTTTTGCTTAGCAAGCCATCAATAGGCTGCTATTGATTATACATTATTGTACGTTGCTTTATCCTTGATTGATTACTATCGCCTTTTCCACGTTTAATTTCTATGCAAGGCGCCAATGGTAAGCTCAAAGGTTCTCCATGTATGCCTACTGGCGTGGCGTGTTGTGCCTCAAGTTAATAACTAACTTCCACAGATGCAGGGTAAACACGGTAGGGATCGAAATAGGTAACGCAGCTGTTAACCATATCCTGCAACGAGGGTTGCACAATTTTGCGATACACCTGACGTCCATTAACAATCACTGTCACCGGCTTATTAAGGTCAACAAGCTGTTGGTTTAGATACACACGCAACCTGCCACCCTTAGCCTGAGCATACGAACGACTAAATTTCATCTCGATGCCCCATTGCTTTTCTTGTTCCACACACGTGTATTTCACATCGCTAACATTGATTTTCACCACGTTATTGTTAATCTCCATTTCGTAATAAGTGCGATTTTCAGAAGGCCGTGCCATCACTTGCAAGTTGTAAAACCCATTGCGACGTCGGCCATCCATTTCAAAATCCTCCCAAAGCACCGTTTTGGGATAAGCGTTTCGCACAAAGTTTTTGAGCCAAGGTGTTGTTAATCGGTAATCAATTCTGTGCTGCATGCCCGGCAATAGGTTGATGCGATGAACAAAAAGAGGGCGTTTATCCACCGATAGCGGGCGCGACAGTTGGGCCGAATCGAAGGCCACTTGGGTGTAATACGTTAAGATATTGCGATAAAAACCAGTGTCGTCGGCACCCGTTAAGAACGAAAATCCCATATTGGCACAGTTCTCCACGGGGGCATTTTTCAAGGGTTCGCCACCCGCCATCGGTCCTGCTGCAGCCCAATAATCGGCATAAAACGAGGCTAAACGCTGGCTGCCGTAGCCTCCTTCGGATATTCCGAACACATAAAGGCGGTTGGCATCAACATTATTATCAATCAAAGCCTGACGCAACAACTTCTCCCAAGCAAACTGTTTGGCCAGTTGCCACCATCTATAATATTCGCCTTCGTTGGGTATTTGCGGAATGAAATAGAGCGAGGGTGCATCTTGAAACAAGTTGCCTAGCGCCAATCCCGTTTGCCATTCCTGCTCTTTAGGCCCCGACCCATGAAGGTATAAAAACAGCGGTAGCTTGCCTTGAGCTACTCCCTTGCTACCATAATAATAAGGCAAAACAGCATTGGGCTCGAGCGATGCAGGCAAATTCCATGTTGAATGGCCACCCAGCTTCAAGCTTTGAGGTTGTAAAAGCTTTTGTTCTTGCAATTCGTTATTGGCTGCACACCATGCATCCCACACCATTTTTTGATTTTGGGCCACATCTTTCACCTTTATCTGCATTTGCAAAGGAGCAGAATAAGTGGTGTTTCGCATAAAGTTGTCCCGACTTTTCAGTTCGTCGGCCTGCTTAGTTTCAAGCGTCTGCAAGAAATATTTTTGTACCTTCGCTTTGAGATTTTGCGATTGAGCAAACGCAACGTTAGGTGTTACACACAGCGCAAGGGCCACAGCTGTGGCAATAGACATGGGTTTTAAGCGCATCATAAGTTTTTGTTTTGACTGTTTAGAGGGCACACGTTGTGTTAGCCCTTACATTTAAGGTTCTGTGTAGAGCCAAATCGTTGGTAAGCAACAGCTCGCAACCATTGGCACATAACAAACCTGAACCTTAGCAATGATGCAAAATTAATGATTTTTGAGCAACTTGAGTAGTGTTTTTGAATTTAAAAACGCCCAAGTCGTTGATAAAAAAAGAAGCTGTGTATCAAATCAACGGGTGAAAATTGATACACAGCTTCATTATTTTTTAAATGAAGTCCACTTTAAAGCGACTTAATCGCTATATCCAGGCGTCTGAACCAATTCGGCATTGGTAGACATGGTGGTCTCGTCTATTGGCCACAACAAGCGATTAGCGTTGGCTGTAGAGTACTTAGTGGCCTTGTCGAAGAGGCGAATATCGTGCCAACGTTTGCCTTCGAACATAAATTCGCGTAGGCGTTCTTTCAAAATAGCCTCGGTGGCGTCTTCGTCTCCGCCCACAAAGGGGTTGTTGGTGTAGAATGTTGTTAAGGCTGCTATGCTGCCATTGCTAACATCATTGGGATATTGCACCTCGGGATGAGCGTTGAAATAGGTGGCACCATAAGCGCGTAAACGCACCTTATTAATCTCTGTTCTTGGGTCTTGACCCAACAACACCTTAGCTTCGGCAATACCCAAAAGACATTCGGCAAAGCGATAAATGGGCTGATCGTCGTACCACGATGTGGCCGAACCACCCGTAAGAAGCGTTCCATGAAACTTATTACATATGTTTCCTACATACGTTCCATCCGAAGCGCGGTACACATCGGCCAAAGTAGCCTTCTTACGTGTATCGTTATCGTTAGAATAAAGCATTGTCCACAGCTGTTTATCAAGCGAGAAACGCATCACCCCACTACCCAAACGCAGGTTGAGAAATTCGGATTCGCTAAACTGTATGGCCTGTCCAGCAGCGTTATGTAGGCGATAAGCGCCCACGTTTTGCTTGTTCATCACGAGCGAAGTATAGAGCCCATTCCACAAAGAAGTTTCGTTTTCGCGGTTATGTAGCGCGTAGATAATCTCTTTGTTCTCTTTTTTGTCGTAGGCAAACACATCACCAAACTTATCGAGCAGAGCCACATCGGCATTGCTTTCCACATCTTGGTAAGCCGTTAAAGCCGTTTGATAGTCGGCATTTCCGCCACCCATCTGCTTGCCACTCCACAAATACACCTCGCCTTTAAGCATCTTTGTGGCCGAAAGCGACCAGTAATTGCGGCCGCTGGCGAACTGATAATTGTTGTTATAAGCCTCTTCAGAGGTTTTAATATCGGCCTTAATTTGGGCCATTACCTCGGCAGCCGAACTCTGTTTGCGTGCAACATTATTGAGGTCTACCGTCTTTCCCTCTGTGTGTTGTAAATATAAAATAACGTCGCCATAGGTACGAAGCAGCTGGAAATACAAGTAAGCGCGCATGCCATGAGCACTTCCAAGATAAGCTTTCTTTTGTGTGTCGCTTAGATAACCAGCTTCGTTCACCTTATCGATCATCAAATTAATCTGATTAATGCCCGTGTAAACACCTCCATAGTTGTTAATCACGGCATTTGTTTTCTCAAGTGTGTTGTTCCACAGGCGTTCATAACCTTGCGAAGCCTCACCACTAAAAGAACTACCGCTATATATATTGGCGCGCATTTCGCCCCAAACAATGTACTTATCGGCATAACTTCTCATCCAAGAATTAAGACCTTGGTTGAAGGCTTGCACCTGATCAGCATTTTTCCAATAGTTTGCATCGGTAATGGTACTTGTTGGTTCTAAGTCCATACAGCCCGTTAGCGACAAGCCAAAGATACCAGCTGCAATATATGATACTAACTTTTTCATTGCTCTGAAAATTGATTAGTTAAAATGAAACGTTTAATCCAAAGATAAGAGTGCGAGGAGTGGGATAACGACCATAATCATATCCACCTGCTGGTTCGGGCGAAGCGCCATCATACGACGTGAGGTAGAAAAGATTTTGTCCCGTTAGATAAACACTAGCATTGGCCATTTTCAGTGCGTTAATCCACTTCTTAGGCAAGTTATAGCTAAGTGTTATTTCGCGTAAAGCCATGTAGCTGGCCTTCTCAAAGAACTTAGAACCCACGCGCCATATGTTGTGTTTGTTCAGCTGGTCGGCGTAACTAAATGCTGGATAGGCTGCGTTAGGATTGTTTTCGGTCCACATATCCTTTACGTTTTCAATGAGATTAAACTGTCCTTGGAACTGACCCATCGAGCGAGCTTTAAGGTCGTTGTAGATGGTATGCCCCAAAGCGTAGTCGAAACGCGCATAAAGCGAAAGATTCTGATAGCTTAGTGTCGTGGTCCATCCACCTGTTACAGTGGGTCGGGCATTACCAAGCACTTTGCGGTCGAGTGTATTAATGATACCGTCTTCGTTTATATCCTCCCAACAAACATCGCCTGGCTCAATGGCTTTCCAGCCTGTTGAGTTTTTATAAAGCACACCTGTTTCGGGGTTTACTTGGTCGGCCAATCCTGGTCCGTAAAGTTTTGCCACGTTATCTATACGCATATTGGCATGAGCTTTCACGTCGTCCCAGTCTTTAAAGATATGGTTTTGGCTGTATCCATATAGGTCGTCAAGGGTTCCGCCCTCGCGATAACCGCCAATCCACTTTGTGGGCGTTTTGCCATTGGCATCCACTTTACCTGCTGCCACCTCAACACCTTCGAGCTGATTAAATGGACGGTCGCTCTTTGGCAGCTTTATAATGGTGTTTTTAACCGTTGAAAGGTTGAGCGAAAGGTCCCAACGGAAACCATTTCTAAGGTGCACGGGAGTGGCTTTCACTTCCATTTCAAAACCTTGGTTGCGCAGTTTACCCAAGTTGGTTTGTATAGAAGAGAATCCCAAATAAGAGGGAAGATTGACGCTTTGCAGCAGGTTGCTGGTATTGCGCACATAATAATCAAGAATGAACGACAATCTATTTTTGAAGAAGCCCAAATCAAGACCTGCTTCAAACGTATGACTCTGTTCCCATTTCAGGGCCGTGTTCACCAGCGAGCGGTCGTAGAAGGCCGTGTTACCGCGATAATTGGTTTGTTGGTCGTAAATACCATAGATATAGAAGTCGCCAATACCGCTCACATTACCATTGCTACCATAGCTAATACGTGGTTTGATGTTGCTCACAACCTTAGATAGCGAAGAGTTTTTCCAGAAATTCTCTTCCATCATGTTCCATCCAAACGACACCCCAGGGAAGAAGCCCCAACGATTATCTTTGAGTTTAGAGTTGCCATCGTAACGGAAGGTAAACGTTAGCAAGTATTTTTGCTTGTAATCGTAGTTGAAACGTCCGAAAAGCGACTCAATGCGGTTGCGCGATTTCAGCGATTCGGGATTGCTATCCTTGTCGGCTCCGGCGTTAAGCGTTGGAATATCATCGGTTGGCGAATTTTTTGTCGACGCTTTTAGGGAGTAATAGTTATAGTCGTAGTATTCGGCACCGAGCATAAGGTCCACATTGTGGTGTTCGTTAAACGTGTTGAAGTAGTTCAATGTGGCGTTAAGCTGAATTTGGGTATCCTTAAACAAGTAGCCGTAAGCACGTCTGGTGGTGTTAATGCTGGTAGGATTACTTTGTGTATAGAAGGCCTTATTAAAGCTTTCGTTTTGATTAAGCACATGATAAACCGAAGCATTGGTTTTCAAAATAAGGTGCTTGGGTATCAATGTAAAGTCTAATCCTGCGTTAAAGGTTTCTGAACGCGAGCTGTTGCTTGATGTAAGCTTATCGCTCCAATACTGATAGTTACCATCAGAGTTGCTCCATCCTGGTGCAGGCGAGCCATCTTCGAGGTAAGGATTCCATGTGGGACGTTGCGAACGCGTGCGATAAAACAGCTGATACCACGAATCTAGGTAGGTGCTGGGCGTGGTATGCCATGAGTATTGTGCTCCGGCGCGAGCCTTAAGCCATGGTTTAATTTGGTAATCGCCCTTTACACTTCCTGTAAAACGCTTATAAGCGGTGTTGCGCACCACACCATTTTCGTTGTAATAACCCAAAGAGGCCACAAACGAACCCATGTTGTTGCCACCACTGAAGCTCACATAGTGGTCTTGTGTGAGCGTCTGGTTGTGGTAAATGGCATCCTCGAGCGTTCTACCATAGTCTTTGAATATGAGTCGAGCACCATTAGTAGCCCCGTAATAGGGGTCGTCCATGATTTGCCAACCTTCTTCTGCGAGTAGTCTTTTATGCTCTGCATTGGTGTCGTCGTAATACATCACATCAGTGCGAGGCGAATAATCGGTATATCCTCTACCCGAATAACCATTCTGAGCATCCACATTTGCTGCTCTACCGTGGCCTTCCATCGCATCGGTGTAACGCTTAAAGCCCATACGGTTGTAGTAAATGTAATCGCGAGCATTCATAAAATCGTAGTCGTTGCGCCTAAAGTTCACACCCAACTTGGCGCGATAATTGATGCTCGATGTGCCTGTTTTGGCGCGTTTGGTGGTGATAAGGATTACACCGCCGTTGGCTCTAGCACCATAAATGGCTGTAGAGGCGGCATCTTTGAGCACTTCCATCGACTCGATGTCCGAGGGGTTAACCTCTGAAAGGGCACGCTCCACACCATCGACAATAATCAAAGTGGGGGCACTTCCTGTGATTGAAGCACCACCACGCAAGGTGATTGAAGGCGCAGCACCTGGTTGTCCTGAACTACTAACCACCTGAAGTCCAGTTACACTTCCCTGCAATGCATTACCCACATTGGCAAAAGCGGCAGCATCTAGCACCTTGTTATCCATCTTAGAGATGGCCGTTGTAAGAGTTGCACGTTTTTGTTGACCACCATAACCCGTCACCACCACTTCGTTTAGGGCATGTTGCTCTTCTTTCATCACAACCTTTAGTTCTTGTCCGTCCCACTTTACCTCCTTTGTATCCATACCGATATAAGAGATAACAAGAACACTTCCCGGTTTGATGTTGGGCAAATTGAATCGCCCATCTAAGTCGGTTGTACCGCCATTCCCCACTCCTTTCACCAGAATGGTGGCGCCAACAACGGGCTCTCCATGTTCATCTACGATAACACCTGTGCATTTTCCTGCTTGCTGAACGTTCTGTACCAACAGCTCGGGAGCTGCCAATGCTTGCGTTGGCATGAAGAAAGATACACCCACACATAACGTAATGCCAATTGGCTTGATGCGTAAAGTCATAAATGTCTTACTATTTAATAAATTGAGATTGTTTAGTTTCTTCGCAAATGCACAACAAAGGGTGCTGTATGCTTGCGTTGAGGGGCTAAATTTATTTACTGAAATGCTTATTTAATTCACACTGTTGTTGCTTAGTTAAGTAAAAAGGGGCTTGTTGTCTTTATTGGCCTCCTTGATAACGTATATTACACTCTGTTTAGATAGTCTATGGCAAAAGTATGATTATTTTCTTAAACAGCACAACTTATTAAAATATTTTATGATAAAAGCGTTCATTTACGATTAACAAACAACAATCGCGAACAATATGTTGGCAAAAACTAATAGTTTGGCAGTCTTTGGGCAAGAGCATGGTGTGTTATTAAGCTTAGCATGCTCGTTATAGGTTAGTGTTTAAATATAAAAATGAGGGTACAAAACAGGGGCTGCTTCAAGTCGAACGCCTACACACACGCGGTGTGCTTCTTTGTTGTTGCAATGGTTGGCACTGTGTTGTGCCATCTTATTTGCAACAAACGTTCTTCTTAAAACAGCCCCCATAATGGAGCGTTTAGATATAATTACTCAGAAACTGGTCGAACAGGATAAGCGTAAGTACGCATATTTACATACAACGGATAAACGTCGTTTACATCAAAGCCCATACAACAAGCATTATTCCAATCCTTTGGGTCGGCCGACCAATAATCGCCGTACATTGCAGCATGCTCGATATTGCCATTAAGCGAACTTCTATAACCCAGTGCAGGGAAATAAATCGTGGCATTTTTAGCACTGTTTGTCCAGAACAAATGACCCATATTGGCATTGAATGTTGCCGCATTGTTCGTTCCCTTTACATTCATTGTTCCTCTATTCCTACCATTTGCGGTGAATCCACTAAAGGCTCCGTTGGTTGGAACGCTGAATCCTACAGGACATGGATCATAAACACTCTTCGTAACAGGCACTGTATTCGGTGCATTCTCGTCGCCTCTCAAATTGTTATGTATTGACCAGAGGTTATAGAAATAATGATATTTCGTCAATCCATCACCCTGCTTAATCATTCCTCTATTATCTAGGAAGGTTCTAAAGAAAACATTAGGGAACTGTATCTTGTTGGCAATATGTATTTGGTCGTTACCGTTTTTATTGAAACTTCCTTCGCGAATGGCATCCGTTCCAGGCATAGCTTCAGTACGTCCCCATTGATACATGGTAGCAATACCAGCTCTTTCGATATAAGCATTCTGCTTGATTTCGATAATACTTTCCTGCTTCACACCATTGTTTCCAACAGTTTGCTCCACCTTCACCTTCACCGTACGTTGATCTTCATAAGGTGTTGCCATCCATTTAGTGGGCTTCCATCCCAGGGTTTCGTTGGTAAAATGGTATTGTTTGCCTTGGTTGTTGGTAACAGTTATTTTGTCTAGCACATTTTTGGGTGCAAACCACAGGTGCCACGACCACACTATTGTGTTGCCTTTCTTAACAGCAACCACTGCGTTTCCACTCTTTATGTCGGCTCTTGTTACTTCAAACTTTACGTAAGCCTTACCACCAAAACGAACAATACTCAACGAACCCTGCTTAACAAGGTTAGCCTCGTCTGCCCAAACTACTTGGGCACCATTCACGCCATTGTTCTTTCTATTGCCTGTTTCCTCAATCCAAGGTGAGTTAATTACACTTCCATCGTGATCTCTCATTTCACGAAGAACGATATCCGTTGCTCGGGCCGGGCTTCCAAAAGTTGGAGAATAAGAAGGTGCCTTACTCTTATACGCATCCTCATTTGTTGCTCCATTCTTAATTGCATTACCATAAACCAATGGTATCATGTAATAACCAGGACCAGAGATTACATAACAGTTGGCTGTATTTTCTACATTGGCAGCACCGTTGCTATTAGAGAGGTTATAGGGTTGTGTTGACGAACCTACAGGTGTAGCGTTTTGCAAACCTCTATTACGTTCTGCAAGATAGTCTACAACATCTGTTGCAAGGTTGGCTTTAATCACTTCGTCAGCCTCGCCACCAGTTCCGTTGTCTTTGGTAAAACCTTTAAGCCATGCTGGTTTCTCGGTCATCGTATATGTTCCGTCGCCATTGGCGTCGTAACCCACCACTTTCCATGCCACAGACTGCGAGGGATTGTTAGCCACTTTGCGATAACTCTTTACGCGAATGGTGGCTTCTGTGCCATTATAAGGCACTTCTACGCTTGGTGTACAATCTAGTTTATAATCCCAGTTAGATTGCTTCTGACTAATTTTGTATGTACGGGTTGTTCCTGCTTTCCATTTTCCAGCAAGTTTTACTTTAATATAAGTATTGTCGGTGAAAGCAACTTCGAGCTCAACATCCTTATTGTCTAGCTCTTGCGGAATCATATAGAACGTGTAGTTGTCTTCAATCTTTTTCACGTCCGTCTCGTTCTTGTACTTATCGTTACCCAGTTGGGTATCTCTAATAATACTGTTGGGATACTCGGTGGTGCTATAATTCAAACCACTAAGCGTTACAGTGCCTGGCTCTTTTAGGCTACCAGCAACCCAAGTACCCTCACCGTTAAGGTCGTTAGACATCTTATAGGTACCACGAAGTAGTGCTTTGTGAATTGAAATATACCTGATGGACTTGTTAAACGAAAGGTTGGGGCCCACAGCAAAGCGAATGGCTGTAAGGGCATGACGAAAATTCAAGCTGGTTGAAGGGGCCTGATGGCGTGTGGCATAAAGCACTTTACCCGTGCAAGCCGTCATCAAGTCAACTTGCTTCTTTACGTCTTGGTAAACCGTAAAATCAACAGTGGGTGCGGTATTACTGGTTGGAGCCGTTATTTTTATGTTCTGCTTATGGTCGTCTACTTTAGGATATACGGCGTAGAAAATACCATGACGCTTTTCCCACGACCAAGGTATTCTCTTCACCAATTGGCCATCGCTCTTGGTAAGCTCGTTGCTAAACCACGATTCTTGAATCTTATCATCAGACTCACCGCGCATACCAGCCGACGAAAATTCGCCAAGCGATTGGATATTAATGATGTTGGCACGCGTTGCTGCATCTGCTTTGGTGGGGTTAACACCCTCGATGGTCGATTCCACCACACAAGCGTCTAGGTTATCGTTGCTCTCGATAGGCAACACCCTGTCGGCAAGGTCGGCATCGGTAAGTCCCGATGTAAGCAAACCACGTGTTAAGGCAGGCGCATTGCTGAGCGCTTCATCCTGTGCATCGCTCACATCAAACCTCACAATGGCTTCTTTGTCGCCATCGCTTGTGCTATTATCCATTGTGTCTTCGGCACACGACAGGGCCGAAAGCGCAAAGCCACCGACAAACAAGGCCGACAGCGCATGATAAAAAATCTGTTTCTTCATTATATCTTTCTTCTATGTTAAGTCGTTTTCCTAGTTGTCTACTCGCTTTTATCCTTCAAGATAATCGTTTTCTTCGTCAACATCATTTATCAATTCGATAACTTTGATATTGCCTTGACCTCCTTTTCCGGGTCTAACATCTGGACTTGCTGCCATAAGGGCATTTTCTTCCATAAAACTAAGCACTGAGATTACTGGCTTAAAATAAATTTGTTTTCTATCCATAACTTTTGTAATAATCCTTTATACATAATCGTCTCTAGCTCCATCCGCAAGGCGAGTGGGGTTTAAAAGATAAAATTAAGTGCATTACTTGAGTGTTTATTCACACCTCCAATTGTCACATGCCCCTATCGCAGGGGTAATTTCAATCTCTATTAACCTGATTTTTTGTTTTGCAAAGATAATGTAAAATTTGCTAATATCGCAAATAATTTGTTCGTTTTAACAAGTTTATAATTTATAATTTTGAGATAAATCAAGATAGAAACCTAGAAAACATCGGAGTTTTAGAAAGATAGTTAACAATCAAAAGCAATTTTCACACTACTGACTTTATGTAAAAAACAACCGCTCAAAGCTGTATTTTTTACCCTGCTTCTACCCTCACCCTTCGTATTTTCATCTAAAAGCAATGCGCCCAACGCACGGCAAAGCAGCTTTTGTTTCACTTTGCTGGGCGTTGAGCGCATATTCTATTGCAACTGATGGTTTGCACCCATCTAGATACAAGGCCTTGCCTTAACCTTTAGTTTTACGCAGCTTCTTTGCTTGGCGCTTTTGCCACCACAGATAATATCCACTGAGGGGCAAGAAACCTCCAATCAAGGCTGCAAGAGCATAAAGCACGCGTGTAAACCAGCCACCCCAAGTGCCTGTATGCAATTGTTTAAAGAGTTTTGGGCCACCCTTTTTCTTTCCATCGAGGCCTACCTTCATGTCTTTAGGTGCGCCGCTGTGTGCTGGTTCATCCGCTTTAGCTTGGCTGTTATTGGCTTTATCAAAAGCATTTGTTTTTGTGGAATGTTGCGCTTCGCCCTTCTGGGCTGTTGCCTTCATTTCTTTAGGAGGCATTTTTTGTCCAAACAATTTAGACATGGCCTGTCTATACCAGCCAAAAGAAAACACCGGCCCCGTTAAGGCCATGAGGAAAAGAAATACAAAAGCATAGATGCCAAGCGAAACATGAGTGTCGTAAACAAACCTTCGAAAGCCTTTATCCGTACTCACCTTTAGTCGGCTTTTAAGCATCTTTTTGCTCTTGGGCCACCAAATCACCACACCTGTGAGCAGCACCAGCACCATGCACATAGACGAAACGGCCATGATAACTCTTCCAACAGATAATCCACCACGTGGGTTTTCGGGCATCATAAACAGCCAACGGTGCAATTGCTTCACCCAAGTATAAAATGGCATCTCTTGAGTATCTAATCCCAAAAGGGGAGAAATATCTTTAATCACAAGCAAAAGAAACCCTGTGAAACACAGTATGGCCATAAAAGCGCCTAAAGGTAAGGCCAACCACTTATGCAGTTTTAAACAAAATTTTTTCATTTCTTTGTTGGTTTATCGTGTTACTTACTTTATTTATATGCGTTTCTGCTTTGTGTTGTGCATGCGCGTTGCTAGATTAGGGGGCGTTCTAGGTCTGTTCCACACTGATTTACTGATTACTCGATATAGCTTCCCTACTCTTAGCTTGCTATTGGCGCACAAAAAATGGTTTCATGATGCGCTATAGATTTTTAGCACCAAGCGTATTGACAACACTTCAATAACATAAGACTCGCTTAATCCCAAAAAGTTTAATTGCCCCAGAAATGTTTTGCATTTTCTTTATGCTTTTGCGGGTATTCATTCGGGGCGATACCCACATCAAACCACCCGCACATAGGCCTGCATTTACCTGGTTACATAGCCCTCTTACTGCTTTCCAACCTTACACTGCTGGCGCTTTGGTGAGCATAGGCCATGTTTGTTGCGCCTAATATCGAAGTTTAGCCCCACCCTTTGGGTTAACCAGAAATGTTAATTTAGTAATTTATTTTTACAAATACGCATCACACGGCCAACCAATCTAGCGCGTATGCAAGCCTAAAAAGCACTATTTTGTCCCCTTTTGGGAATACAAATTGAGGTGAAGCGAACCAAAAAATCACCTGTTTTCAGTAAACTATATACATTTTGGTGTGCTAGATGCTCGAAAAACTCAAAAATTTAACTCCGTGAAATGACACAATTCCACCTATTTTTGATAATAATTCAGCTAGAAAAACACTCCTAAATGGGTGCAAAACGTATGAATTTGCCTTGCAATATGCATGAGTTTACCTTGCTAAATGCTAGAGATAGCACGGCTATTTGCTGCGTTTTACAAGGTAAAATGCTGGAGTTAGCCATGTATTTAGCACCAAATAGCATGATAATAAGGCAAAAAATGGTGGTTTTACCTTTTATTTTGATCTGTTTAACAACAACGTATCATTCACTAACTTTTATTCGTTTCTAATAGTATTTTTATGCAAAGATAACGCTAAAACATGGTTATCAGGGGTGATTTTAGCCCTAAAACACAACAAACACCTATGTATCAACACCTTACAAACTTTAAAAATACGGCGATATTTGGGCACTTACCTAGGCGTGGTGACCAAAAGGGGCTGTTTTTTTGTTAAAATCATGACGTTTATTTTTACAAAGTAAGAAAAAAAGGGCTTTATTTCTGTTGGCACGCCAATACGCATGATGTTGTTTCATGTGCATAGTCTGCGTTCAAAGGGCATTAATGCCTGTGTTTTTCAGAGAACATTTCACCTTACGACAAGTAGCAAAACGCACTTTTATATGCTTATCAACCGACCCATTAAGGCTCTAGCAAAAACAAAAGCGGTGTGAACCCTGCATAAAGCAAGGAACACACCGCTTTAAAATCATGAGGCATACACCAGAGGGTGTATCTTCGGAGATGATTACTTCACAAATTTCTGCTTAGCCAATCCAGCTTTTAGCATATAAACGCCTTTAGGAAGCGAGGCAACCGAAATGCTGCGAACTGCTTTTGCATTGAGCAACAAGGCGCCTTGCAAATTGTAAACCTGCACATCCTGCACATTGGCAAAGCTAAACACATCGCCATTGCGTACAATAGAGGGCTGAGCAGTAAGCGAACGTACATCGGTGGTTTCGTCAACTTGGTAAGCTGTGTAGGTAATCGTCACGCCATCTACCGTAGAAGTAACGATTTGATTGCTGTTGTTAGCCACACCGTAAACGTAAGAGTCGTTGCCCTTATTCATCGTTCCATTGCTCTTCACGCCATAAACCAAAGCTTCAACGGGCTTGCGGTCTTTAATTTCTTCGGCATAAGAGGCAAGAAGTATTTTGCCATCTACCACTACCAAACCTGTAACCACTTCGCGTTTTTGTTTGGCTTCGCCTTCGTTGTATCCACTGGTTGCCACCCAACTAACTCTGCGGTTGCTGCGATTGATGGCTGCAACAAAAGCATCCGAACCACCTTTAAACGTTTTTTCCACGCCAAACACAGCAGGTTGGTTAAACGTTCCGGCTACATACAAGTTGTTGTTGTCGAATGTCATAGCCTCCAACAGGTTGTAGTTGGTTTCTACATCCGTAACATCCGAACGATAAGTAACATTGTTGGTGGTGCTAGCGCTAACTTCTGAGAGAATAAAACCATGCTCGCGTTTACCGCCACCCTCTGTAAAGTTGAAAGTTTCGGTTTTGTTTGGCGTGCTTAGTTTCACCTTTCCTGTTGCCACAAAGGCTGCATATACCTTGCCGTCTGCCACAGTGAAGTTAACACTTTCGGGGCGTGTTTGGTTTTCTGCACCATCATTGTCGAAGGTAAGCGCCACCTCTTCTTTTAGATTTCCCAGGTTGGAGGGGTCGACAGAGTAAACACCCATGCGTGCAATGTTTACATACATAAAGCCTGCATACAAGAAATAGTTGCCCGAAAGCGTTTTACCATCAAACGTGCTAACGCCTGTGTAAGTGGCCGAGAAGTAAAGACGATTGTTTGCCCACATCACTTTGTTAGACTGAAAATAAGTGGCGTCGGCCTCATCAAAGTACATTCCTGAGCTAGCCACATCACTTTTCACAGCGGGTATCACTGTTTTGTGTGCTTTCAACGTTCCATTATTATCGTATTTCAGAATAAAAAACGAACTGCGGCTGTCGTCGTTTGCCTTGCCGTTGATGGTTTCAACGGTGTTACCTGTTGGGTCAATTAGCTCAACGGCTTTAGCAAACGTACCAACTACATATACATTACCGCTGTTGTCGGTGGTTATTGACGTTACGCGAGCCGCTCCTTTGAGGGCAACCGCCCAAGAAACGTCGCCGTTAGTATCGTACTTAGCTACGAACGCACTGGTGGCGGTGTTCTGGAATATGCTTGTTCCGATTACCACATCGGTGTTATAGGCACCTGCAACATAAGTGGTGCCATCGCTTGCCACCGCCATAGGGGCTACGCGTACTGCCTTATCGGGCAAAGAGAACGCATCAATATTTTGCGTCCATTTGGTTGTTCCAAACGAAGTGGCTTGCATGGTGTATGCCGTTAAGGCAAGACTTACAGTGAGTAAGATTTTCTTCATAAACTGTTCCTCCTAAAATTGAATATTTTCTTAATATTATGATGTGCTGCAGGGCTGGTGTGCAGTCGTGCAACGAGGGATATGCGAGGGGTGTTTCAGGGTTCGAAAGCTGGTAAAGAGCCTGGAGCTAGTGTCTTAAGTTTAAGCTGGCAGGCATTGTTGCAGCGTTATCAGGCCACATTGAGCATATCTAGCAGCATGTGCCACGGTTTACGAACCCTGAAAGAGGTGTTGTTAGCGTTCCATTTTTTCAATTCCTGGGTTGGCTTCTACAGCCTCCAAGGGGAAACGAAGCGTGTAACGCGAGTCGTTTTGCTGCAATGTGTAGGTATTGCTGTCGTAGGTTTTCTGCAACTGTGGCCGTGCGGTGCGACGAAGGTCGAACCAACGATGACCCTCGAAAGCCAGTTCGCGCGCGCGTTCGTCATAGATATAGCTGATAAGTTCGGCTTGCGACAGAGTGTCTACGTTTGCTGCATGAAAATTATAGAACGCTGTGGAATACCGTTTCGCCATTAATGCCTTGAGATAAGTTAGCGCTTCGGCCACGTCGCCCAACTCGGCAGCAGACTCGGCAGCGATGAGATAGAACTCGGCCGAACGGAAAGAGCAACGCAAGTCGCCACCACCGCCTTTGCTAATAAGTGTTGTGGTAGACGAAACTTCGTTGAAATAGTGCGCTTTGCGCCTATCTCCCGACTTATACAAGGCCAACAACTCATCCGAAACTCGGCCTGCTCGGGCGTAGGTTGGCGTCATCACCTGTTCCAAGGCAACGATGTTTTCGGCCGACTTATAACTATTGGGCAGCACAGCCGACGAAGAGGTGAGGTCTTCCAATGCGGGATGTGCCGCAATAACCTGTTTGGCAGCAGCCAAAGCAGCAGCCCAATCTCCCTTATAAAGCGCCAAACGCGACTTGAGCGCATAGGCCGAAGTGGTGTTAAAGCGATAATTGAAGCCCTTATCCCAGGTGGTTTTGTTCATCAACAATGCAGCACTGTCCACATCGTTTTCAACTTGAGCATAGACAGCAGCCAAAGATTTGCTTTGAGGCACGAGGTTTACATCGGCCGTTAGCATCAAAGGCACAGCCCTTGTGGTGTCGGGTTGCACTGTGGTGTAGGGTTTTGCGTAGAGATTAGCCAATAAAAAATGGCAGTAAGCACGCATCATATAAGCCTCGCCCACAAGCTGATTGCGGTCGGCTGTAGATATTTCGATGATGTTATTGCGATTGGCAATGATGGTATTGGCAATATAAATGGCATGATAATAACGTCGCCAGCCAAACGAAGCAGTTGTGGCCTGTGGCGATTGATCGTTCCATGTCCAGATATCAAAGAACGAATCGTAGTCTTCGCTGCTCGTGGTAGAGGCATCAAAAGTGATTTCGTCGCTGCGAAAGCTTGCCAACCCGCGGTCTTCGGGAAAGTTTTTATACTCTGAAGTGAGCAATGCCCGATACTCATCGCCTGTTTCGGCAATTACTTTGCCCGTGGGACGGATGTCGAGAAATTTGTCGCACGAGGTGAAAACAGCCACCAGACAAAGGAGAAGGGCTAATCGGATATCTTTCATATTTTATTTGATAATTGTCGATTTTGAATGTTTTGGGGCTTGATAACTTTCTTTTAGCGCACCATGATGAGCGTTGACAGAGAACTATCAAACTGTAAGACGAGCTAGAACTGCACGTTCAAACCAAAGACAAAGCTCTTTGCCAAAGGCTGCGCAAAGGGGTTTCCCATTGTCTCTGGGTCCAGATAATTGTCGTAATTGCTAGCCACAACAAAGAGATTGCGCGCTTCGGCCGATAGCGATGCGGTGCGAATGCCCACCTTTGAAAGCCACGTTTTAGGCAACTTGTAGGCCAGGCGTAGGCTTTGCAGGCGGCAATAGCTGTTGTTGCGCACCCAGGTATCGAGCATGCTGTAGAGGTTGAACTCCGAATAACGAATATATTCGGGTGCTCTTGTTCCGCTTGTCATCAGCGTTGCGAAAGCTCCACTGGTGTTGCTGGTGGTCCATCGTTGCAGAATGTCGCGATTGGTGTTCAGTCCGCGGTCGTAGTTGGCTGGCGAATAGCTGGGTTGTACACGCACCTTCATGCCCAGATTGAAAATGAAGTTAACGCCAAGTTGCCAATCTTTATAGTCGAAGGTGTTAATAAATCCACCCGACACTTTGGGGTCGATGGTGCCCATATACTGATATTGTGCACGTTGTTGTTCGGCGGTTAGCGTGCTAGCGCCGTGCGAATTGAGTTTGAGCAATTGTTGGGCGGTAACCTTTTGTCCGTCGTTGGTAAGGAAAAGTGGGTATCCATCGCTGTCGAGACCAGCCGTGCGGTAAGCAAAGATAGCGCCAACGGGATAGCCTTCGCGTCCGGGATAGGTGGAATTTTCGGCCACTGTCTCGCGCAACACGCGGTTAGAGTTGAAACCTAAGTTCAGGTTTGTATGCCAAGTGAAATGTTTGGTGCGGATGTTGCGTGTAGTAAGTGCCACTTCAAGTCCCTCGTTCTGCATGCTGGCCCAGTTGATAATGGTTGAAGAGAAGCCCGTTTCAAGTGGAAGCATGCGTGTGCCGATGAGGTCGGTGCTCTTGCGATAGTAGTAATCGGCCGAGACATTAATGGCATTGTCTAGCAAACTCAAGTCGAGACCTAGGTTCACATTGCTGGTTTTCTCCCAACGCAAGTTAGGATTGGGGGCTGTTTCGGCCGTAATAACGGTCTCAACATTACCAGGTAGCACGGTGGTGCGATTAAAAGTGCCGATGAGATAAGGCGAAGTGTTCTTATCAATATTACCCTGCAAGCCATAAGAGAGGCGCAATGCAAGGTTGTCCATCCATTTAGCTGCACTAGAATTGCGCAAGAATGGTTCGTTAGACACACGCCAGAGTCCACTAACAGAGTAGAGAGGCAAGAAGCGATACTTCTTTGCAACACCAAAAACATCCGAACCATCCCAACGAACACTGGCACCTAGGGTGTAACGAGCCATCAAAGTGTACGACCCAGTGGCAAACCAAGACACGTAAGCATTTTCTTGGAAGGTTTCGCGATGTAAGGGATATTGGCGTCCGAGGTCTTCGGTGGGGAAAAGAACAGGTTGAGTGGTGAGTGTTCTAGCATCGTAACCATAGGCTGCAGAGTAAAGCGAAGAGCTTTTAAGTCGGCGTACTTCGGTTCCTGCCATCACCTCAAGGTCGTGCACTTTATTAAAACGGTGTGCGTATTCGGCCATTGCCTTCCAGGTCCATTGACTGCTGTGCGCCTCGGTTTGTTTGTGCATACCTCCCGTAGGCAAGAATGTTCGCTTGCCATCAGGATAAGTATAGGTGGCAAAGAGTTTTTCTTTGCGCATGGCGTAGGTGTTTTCGCCAGCATAACGGTCGAGCGAATAGCCGTCTTGTTGGTAGCCAAACTGTGTGGTAAGCTTAAGACTGCTGTTGAGTTTTAGTTCGGCATCGAGGATGAGCATCAACGAATGGTCGGTGCGGTTGTTAGAAGTGTTGGCTCGTTCTTCAAAGATATTGAAGTCGAGCGACGAGTCTTCGCGTCCTTGAATATTGGTGTCGTAACGATAGCTACCATCAGCGGCGAAGGGTTCGAAATAGGGATTGGCTAGGCGCGAATAGTAAACGGGGTTGGTAAATCCGTTGGTATCGGTGAGATAGCTACGTTGTTTGCGACGATTGGCAAACATCGAGGCTCCCAGTTTGAGCATTTTGTTTACGCGATAGTTGGTTTTAAGCGTAACGTTAAATCTAGAGTTGCTCACTCCGCGCACCGTTCCCATCTCGTCGTAATAGCCCAACGAGGTGTAATAGTCGGCGCGTTCGCTACCACCAGCTAGGCTAATGTTGTGCTCTTGATTGATAACGGGTCGGAAAAGAATTTCGTTCCAATTGGTGTTGATGCTGCGAAGGGCATTGATTTGGTTTTGAGCATCAGCGCTAAGTGCGCTAAATCCGCCAGCTTTGTATGCAGCAGTTTCGCCCAAAGCATTGAGAATTTGTGCCACCCCACCCTTTCCTTCGCGATAAGTATAGCTGCCTTTCAACAGTTCGAGTTCAAGGTTTACCTTTTCGTCTGCCGTTAGCATATTGAGTCTAGACAGGTTGGTGCGAGGCGAATAAGTGAGTTTAGCCGAATAGGTAACGGCAGGTTGTCCTTCGCGTCCGCGCTTAGTGGTAATAACAATCACACCATTAGCTGCGCGAGCGCCATAGATAGCCGTTGCAGCGGCATCTTTAAGCACTGTGATATTGTCGATGTCGGCAGGGTTGATGCCCGCAATTGAGGTTTGATAAATATTATCGATGTCTTTTAGGTCGTCCATACTGGGTATGTCTGTGCCTTCAAGAGGCATGCCATCGAGCACCCAAAGGGGTTCTTGCGAACCGTTTAGCGAGGCCGTTCCACGGATTCTAATCTTCACTGGAGCACCAGGTGCGCCCGAAGAAGCAACTGCTGCGAGTCCGGCAATCTGTCCCGATAAAGCTTGGTCGATGCTTTTCACGGCACCAACCTTCTCGGTTGAGATGTCTACCTTGGTCACAGCGGCAGTGAGTTTGCGGCGGTCTATCTTCTGATACCCCGTCACTACCACCTCGTTTACCGTTCGAGTATTGGGTTTTAGTTGTATGTTATAATGGGTTTGTCCATCAACTAGGCGCACTTCCTCGGTTTGATAACCCAGATAACGCACGGTAAAACTGGTGACTTTAGCACCCACTTCCAGTTTGAAACGCCCTTCATAGTCGGTTACTGCTCCTGCTTGTGCCTTCGAACCGGGCACAGACACAGACACAGTTGCACCAGGCAGCGGGTCGTTATTCGAATCGGCTTCTACCACCACGCCCGTTATGACGCGCTGTGCCCATGCGCTAGGCGCAAGAACAAGAAGCAGAAGGATGATTAGTTGTCTCATATCGTTTATGAAATTTATTTATATAAGGTGTTAGGATGGAGAAATAATCCCCTGCTTAGCACGCTTTGGGATGGCATTCTGCATGGCATTGTAGCCAATACGATGAATGCATGGCAGCCAAATGATGCTTTTGCACGACCTAAAAATTCGTTTTGGGAGTTGAACTAAGGGCCCATACCCACTTAAGTTGCGCTCTAATGCGCAAAATGCTGGGCATAACCCACGATGAAACATTGTGTTTGCTTAGTTTTACACGCGCATCCCACTTCCCTCGTGGTTTATTTAGATAGACCCAATGCTGTTTGTATGCGCAACGCAACGTCTTCGTAATGCAGACGAGCAGCAGTATTGGCCGAACCCATTCGCGCCTTCATCAACTTAAGAATACGCAACAATTCGCCACGTTTAACACTGATGGCATCGCTCACACGTGTGGCCTGACTGCCTGTTAACTCGATAATGCGTGGAGCACTACTTAGATGTTGTGGCCATCCCATTGAGCAAGTCTCGCTTGTGGCATTGATATAGCGTTGTGTGCGGTTGTTAAGTTTCTTATTAATCTTCACTCCTTCTTGCTCGGCAGCAGCCGTTATCAGTGCGTCTACAAAGTTTTTCTGCAAGCTTCGTTCGGCAATATCGGGGTTACGCCCAGCAATGGTGGTACTAAAGATGTGGTTGTGCAGTTTATCAATCAGGTCGATAGCAGTGAATGTGCGTGTAGAGCCGTTTTGTTTCTCGTTTTCGAGCATTCGCACCAGTCGTTCGTTGTCTAGCAAATCCCAAAGAACGTAGCTTTGCTGGTTGGTAAGCGAATAGGTGGGCGACATCTCTTGCACGCCCACTGGTGTGCGACGATTGATATAAGTGTATTGTGTAAGGGGCGTGGAGAAAAGCCAAGGTTGCGGACTTAACACCTCGTCGAGCAAAAATTGCACGGCTTGTTGTTGGCGTTCGCGTGGCACAAAGCTGAATGTTCGTTTGCCATCGCCCACGAAAGTGTTCTCCAAATACATGCCACCTACATTGGCCAACACGTGATAAGCGTAAAGACTCCATTGAAAAATGATACCAGCATAAAAGCGCGAAGCATCTTCGTAGGTTTGTCCTGGTTGGCCTGTGGTGGTCCATTTCACGATATTGGGTACAATTCTCTTTAAGTTGGCGATGCCATAGCTAGCCGATTTCATGGCATCGTCGCCCAAATCCTCGCTCAAAGCACGAGGATCGATGGCTGTGCGTTGGTTTTGTGCCTCGCTATAACAATACTCTTTGCCTTGATGTTTCTGTAAAAAGTCGAAGAGTTGTTGTTCTGCTTGTCGTTCATTGGGGAACCAGCGATAGCCCCATTCGATAGCCATAAGGTCGTAAGGACCAATGGCTGGCGTGGTAACCCTTACACCATCACCTGGTTGAGCCACATAATTAAAGCGGGCATAGTCCATTATAGAAGCCGAAGTGCCCCCCATCCTACTGGTGAAATGTGGCGAACGCAGCGAGTCGGTTGGATAAGCGTCTGAAGCGCGCATGTTATGGCGCAGTCCGAGCGAGTGTCCCACTTCGTGACAAGCCACAAAACGTGCAGCAGCACCAATAAGACTATCGGGCATAACGGGCTGACGGGCTGCAGCATCGTAGGCCGAAGTCTGCACCATTAGCCACTCTTTGAGCAGCGAACGCACATTATGCCACCATATTACATCGGCCTTAAGGATTTCTCCTGTGCGTGGGTCGATAACCGAAGGGCCCATTGCGTTGGCTTTTTCGGATGCATCGTAGGTAACAACCGAATATTTTGCATCGTCGCCTTCGGCTGCCATGCTGTCAGTATAGGTCTCAACGCGAACGGCATTCTTAAATCCAGCCCGTTCGAAAGCCTTGTTCCAATCTAGTATTCCTCGTTCGATATAGGGTCGTAGATTACGCGGAACGGTACGGTCTATATAAAAAGTGATGGGTTTTATCGGCTCAACCAATTGGCCACGCATATAAGCGGCGGTGTCTTTGGGTTCTAATCGCCAGCGCGTAATGTAGTTTCGTGTTGTCACTTCGGGCTGATAGTCGCCATATTGCAGGCGAGGCGTGGTGAAATATCCCACTCGTTGGCTCTCAACTCTACCAGGCATGGCCTTTTCGGGTAGCAAAATAAGCGACGAACTCACCACAACGGTGATGTTGGTTTTGCTTTTTCCCTCGTGCACCACGGTGGTTAGCTCGGACGTTGCGGCCACATTTCCATCGTAAGATCTCATCTCGAGGATGCGCGAGAGTTCGCTATTGGCGCTCGTTCCGAGATTAATGAGGTTGAAAACATCATTCAAACTATTGTCTCGACCATTGAAAAGGTCGGTTACTTTTACCACCACCGATGCCGAATCTTTACTCACTGCCTCTACTTTTAGACTGGCAATAAGGGGATTGATGTAGTTTTCTTGCACCGAAAGTGCCATGGCATGACCAGCTAACACTTCGGGAGTGGCGCGTTGTTCGCGAATGAGGATACGCCCAAGTTGGCGTTCCCACTCAAACACGATGGTCTTATTCTCGTAATTTATGCCTTTATTTACACCGGCTTCATTGAGTTCTGCAGGAACTTGCAACAGTTTATTCGATACCAACACTTGTCTACCCAACAGTTGTTTGGGTATTTCGAGGTAATAATCTTTGTCTTTTTTCAAAACGTTCATCACCCCACACAATGCTAGGGTGTCGCGTTGGGTGAGCTGTTGATAAGCAGAAGGAGGCGGAACTTCTTTCTTTTTCTTGCGCGAAAACCACGATTGTTCGTATAAATTGAACGTGCTCGACAAGGCTGGAAAGGAAAAGCCTACTGCCATAAATGCAAATAAAAGCGCTACTTTATTCTTCATTTTTATAATAACAGTTATTGCTGTTCTTACGATAGCTGCCAAACAAACTGGCAGAAACGTTAATTCATAAGGTGCAAAAGTAATAAAAAGTTAGCAAAAAATAACAACAAACCTCGCAAAAGTAAGGTTTTAACCGAAATTTTGTAACTTCTAGTAACACAAATGCGCATTAAGAACTAGCTATTTGTTTTTGTAAAGGCTAGTACGACAACAGCACACGCCGGTTGCTGTATGCAATTATAGACAAAAAGCGAACCGAAAACAGAAACAGGTGAAGCAAACAACACCTTAAAAGCTGACTATTGGCGAAACTTTATCTAACTCGCACTGCCTTGATTCTAATGGATTGAGCTACACATGAGGCTCACGCTACACAGGCCAACATGCATTGAAGCATATAATCACTGGCATGGAAGATGGTGCTTACAGCAAATCTTGAGCACATTAGCTAGAAAAACTCAGTCATTTTATCAACCTTTACCCTACCAACTCGCTGCAACAACTATCCCAATGCCTTTCAGTGAGAATTGTACACTCGGCAAAGTTAAATAAAAATCATGAAAAACGCATCACACATAATCGTCTTTATTTTACATCTTAATTAAATTTAAACAAGAAAACACCTTACACAAAGTATAATAAACCAGCCATAACAGACAATTATTGTTAAATAATCAAGGCTTCAGAGCAAACTTCTTTTAATATAGATACAAAATAACTACATTTGCTCATTACTAATCCAAGATAGTAAATTATCTGAAAAAATTGACCAAATAGGAAGAAAGAGGAGACGAGTTACGAGTGAACAAGTGAACGAGCTATAAGTGAACGAGTGAACAAACAACGATCTGACAAGTAGACGAGCGAACATATTAACAGCGTCTATTACGAATAGCTGCGTTAACTGCGAAACAAGTGAACGAGACTTCTAACAAACAAAATGCGTGTGCCCAATAAAAACTTGCCATACACATTGTAATAACTCCCTAAAAGATGTGCCACAGCGATGCACAAACTATGCGATGCGCCTGTAGAACACGGCTTGCCAACCGCCGATTATGGCTCTACGCCAATTGAAACATTCGCCATTGCGCTGAAACAGTAAAGCCTTGGCGTTAAATACATAAATATAAAACAAGCAGAAAGACGCCTTAACACAACAGCGTTTTACTGAAAAACTATTGCAACCCTTTAAATAGATATAATCAATTTCGATGTAATGCTTATGAACAAAAAACTACTTATGTGTTTGCTCACACTCTTGCTGTGCGTAAGTGCGGCTGTGGCACAAACCAAAATCACGGGAACGGTGGTATCGTTTGGCGACAACGAACCCGTTATTGGTGCTACTATCACAGTGGTGGGCACTAAGACGGCAGCCGTTACCGACATTGACGGACACTTCTCTCTTACCACCGATGTGCACAATCCGCAAATTACGGTGAGCTATATTGGTATGGTGGCCCAAACTTTAAAGGCTTCTACCAACATGAAAGTGGAACTTAAGGCCAATGCGCAGGTTCTTAACGAAGTGGTGGTAACGGGTCTTACACGAACAGACCGACGCCTTTTTACAGGTGCTACAGACAAGGTGGATGCCGAGAAAGCACGACTTAGCGGTGTGGCCGACATCAGTAGGTCGCTCGAAGGGCAAGCTGCGGGCGTGTCGGTACAAAATGTTAGCGGCACATTTGGTACTGCTCCCAAAATTCGCGTTCGTGGAGCTACCTCCATTTACGGTAGTAGCAAACCTCTTTGGGTGGTAGATGGCGTGATTATGGAAGATGCTGCCAACGTGGGTGCCGACGATTTGGCTTCGGGAAACCCTGAAACGCTCATATCATCGGCCATCGCCGGACTTAATGCCGACGACATCGAGAGTTTCCAAATACTGAAAGACGGCTCGGCTACCTCTATTTATGGCGCGCGAGCTATGGCTGGCGTTATCGTGGTTACTACCAAAAAAGGTAAGCAAGGACAAGCACACCTAAGCTATACGGGGGAGTTTACCTCTCGCTTGGTGCCTTCTTACAGCAACTTCGACATCCTTGACTCTAAAGAACAAATGGGCATTTACAGGGAATTGGCCGATAAAGGTTGGCTCAACTTTTCGGAAGTGCTTAACGGAAGCGAATATGGTGTGTACGGAAAAATGTACGAACTACTTAATAAGTATAACAAAACCACCGGTAGGTTTGCACTAGACAACACCACTGAAGCTAAAAACCGCTATTTGCAAGCCGCCGAATTTAGAAATACTAACTGGTTCGACCAACTGTTTTCGTCGAACATCATGCAAAACCACTCTATTAGTTTGAGCGGCGGAACGCAAACTTCTAATTACTATGCTTCGTTAAGTGCGATGATAGATCCAGGTTGGTACAAACAAAGTAACGTTAACCGCTACACCATTAACCTAAACCTAACACAGCATCTAACCGATAATCTCTCGCTTAACCTTATTGGTGGCGCAGCCTATCGCAAGCAGCGCGCACCCGGGACGCTAGGTCAAGACGTCGACGTTGTGGGCGGAGAGGTGAAGCGCGACTTCGACATCAACCCCTATTCTTATGCAAGTAACACTTCTAGAGTGCTCGACCCCAACGAATATTACTTGGCAAACTTCGCTCCGTTTAACATCTTCAACGAGTTAAACAACAACTATATCGACTTGAATGTAATTGATGCTAAGTTTCAATTAGAACTGAAATACAAACCCATAAAGGGACTGGAACTATCGGCTTTGGGTGCATTTAAGTACATGACTTCTACGCAAGAGCACAATGTAAAGGACAATTCTAATCAAGCTCTTGCCTATCGTGCCATGTCTAACGGCATCATTCGCGAAGCCAATAAGTACCTTTATACCGACCCCTCTAATCCCTATGTGCTACCCATGCCGGTGCTTCCCTATGGCGGATTGTACCATAAAGGCGATAATAGGATGACTGATTTCGACATCCGCACCACAGCAAACTATAATCATACCTTTGCAGAGAAGCACATCATGAACCTCTTTGCAGGTATGGAAATTAAGAGTATCGAACGTCAGCGCAACACTTTCGAGGGCACAGGACTGCGTTACGATGCCGGACAAGTGCCTTTCTACATCTACCAATATTTTAAACAAGCGGTAGAAGCAGGCAACACCTATTATATGATTACGCCTACCAACTCTAGAAGTGTGGCCTTCTACGGCAACGCCACTTATAGTTATAAGGGCCGTTACGTTTTTAATGGCACGCTGAGATATGAAGGTTCTAACCAGATGGGGCGCGACTCTAACGCCCGTTGGATGCCCACATGGAACGTATCGGGCGCTTGGAACATGCACGAAGAGGAATGGTTCAACCGCCTTTCGCCTCTTTCACGGCTCACCTTGCGCGCTTCGTACAGCCTTACGGGTACGCCTCCCGATGCGTCTTACGCCAATTCCACGGCCATCATCAAGGCGTCTAACCCCTTCAGACTGTTTGCCGAAGACCAAGAGCCCCAACTCGAAATCTACGAATTGGCTAATGCCAACCTCACCTACGAAAAGAAAAACGAACTGAACTTGGGCTTCGATGCATCGCTTTGGAACAACCGACTGGGCATTACCTTCGATTATTACACCCGTAGAAACTTCGATGAGATTGGTCCGATGGTGTCTCCTGGACTGGGCGGACAAATCATACGCGCTGCCAACGTGGCCGAAATGAACTCGAATGGTGTGGAATTGAGCATCTCCTCGGTAAATACGAAAACCAAAAACTTTTCGTGGACAACAAACTTTATCTATGCCTACGCCAACACCAATATTACAAAACTCTTCAATCAAGGCAATGTTATGAGTCTGGTTAGCGGCAGTGGATTTGCCAAAAAGGGCTATCCCGCTCGCTCGTTGTTCTCTATCCCCTTTATTGGAATCAACAACGAGGGAATACCCATGGTGCTCAACGAAAAGGGAATGATAACCTCCGACGACATCAATTTCCAAGAAAGAACGCTCACCGACTTCCTAAAATACGAAGGTTCAACCGATCCTCTCCACACAGGCTCTATCGGTAACGTATTCACTTACCGCGGTTTCAGACTCAATGTGTTTGTTACTTACGCCTTCGGCAATGTTGTACGCCTCGATCCTAAGTTCCGTGCACGCTATAACGACCTGGTTTCGATGACCAACACCTTTAAAAATAGATGGACAAAAGCCGGAGAAGAAACCCAAACGAACGTCCCTGGCATACTCTCAAAGGCACAATATATGGCCAACACTAGCCTCAGACTGGGCTATAACGCCTACAACTACACCAGCCTGCGTATAGCTAAAGGCGACTTCGTACGCCTTAAAGAGGTGTCGTTGGGCTATGATATGCCCGCTAAATGGTTCCAAAAGGCCGTAGTAAAAAACATGTCGCTCAAGCTGCAAGCCACCAATCTCTTCTTGCTTTATGCCGATAAGCGACTTAATGGCCAAGACCCCGAATTTTATAACGTTGGTGGTGTGGCCTCGCCTATGCCCAAACAATTCACACTTACAGTTAAACTCGGACTTTAAAAGCTATGAATATAATTCGCAATAAATATATAGCTGCCCTGCCACTGGCTGTGGCTTCGCTTGCTTTGGCTTCGTGCAACGACTTCTTAAACAAGTATCCTGATAGTCGCATGGACCTAAAAACCTCTTCTGAGGTTAGCCAATTACTGGTTAGCGCTTATCCCGCGGCACACCCTGCTTACCTAACCGAGATGTATTCTGACAACACCGACGAACAAATGCACAGCACTTGGAGCGCGTTCGACAGGTTTCAGGAGCAGGCTTATCAATGGAAAGACATCGACGAGGTGCGCAATGCCGAAACGCCTTACCAACTATGGGAGGCACATTACACGGCGGTGGCTACCGCCAACGAGGCTATCGCGCACATCAATAGCGTGAACAACGCGCACGATTACGACGCTCAACTGGGCGAAGCTCTCCTTTGTAGGGCCTTCGCCATGTTCCAATTGTCTACCGTTTTTTGCCAAGCCTACGACAAAACTACAGCACAAAACAACTTGGGACTGGCCTACCCCACCGAACCCGAGAAGGTGGTGGGACGACTCATTGAACGTGGCACCCTGGCACAACTCTACAACAATATCGAAAAAGACTTGCTGCAAGGTCTCGAATTGGTTGGCACTAAGTACGCTCGACCTAAGTTCCATTTCACCAAACAGGCTGCCTATGCCTTCGCAACACGCTTCTATCTCTATGCACAACAATATGATAAGGCGGTGAAATACGCCGACTTGGTGCTGGGCGAACAACCCACCGATGTGCTAAGAAACTGGACCGAATGGAACCGTCTTGGCCCAAGCGGAAATGTTCAGCCCAATGCTTTTGTAATGGCTAGCAACAATGCCAACATCCTGTTACTGCCCGTACCCTCCGAATGGGGCGTGATTAGCATACCCACACTTTTGGGTAGTAAGTATGCACACGGACAACTGCTTAGCAAAACAGAAACTTTGCAGGCTGCTGGACCCTGGGGCGACAGCGGAAACGAAATGCTTTATAGTGTTACTTACAACAACGGCGTGTCTAAATACGCGCTGCGCAAAATTCCTTATGTTCCCCGTGTGCTGGATGTGTCAGCTGGTATTGGCATCCCTTACAGCGAGTTTGCTGTGTTTAACACCGATGCCACGCTGCTTGAACGTGCCGAAGCCTACGCCCTTTCTGGCCAATACGATAAAGCCGTGAACGACATCAATGCCGAACTGTCGGTGTTTACCAAGAAAAAGACGCAATTAACACTCGACGAAATTGTTGACTTCTATGGTTCACTGGCTTATTACACACCCACAAAACCCACGCCTAAAAAAGCGCTAAACCCACTCTTCACTATCGAAAAAACCACGCAAGAACCGCTCTTGCAATGCATCTTGCAGCTGCGTCGACTGCTTACTATGCACGAAGGTTTTCGATTGCAAGACGTGAAACGATATGGCATTACCATGTATCGCAGACAGGTAGACGTGCAATCGAATGTTACTGCCGTTACCGACTCGATGAAAACTGGCGACCCACGATTGGCCATACAACTGCCCCAAGACGTTATATCGGCTGGAGTAACGCCCAATCCACGTAACAAATAAACAGCATAAACTCATGAAAAAGTATTTATATCTGGCCGTTATCGCCCTTGCTTGCAGTGGCGCACTCGTGTCTTCGTGCAACGATGACAAACTAACCGGCGACTCCATATTTACGACAAAGGAGCAAAAACGAAATCCTTTCGACCAATGGCTGTACAAAAACTACACCATGTCATACAATGTCGACTTTCAATATCGCCTCAAAACTGAAGAGACCGATAAATCGTATAACTTCGTTCCTGCCGATTCGGCTAAGGCTGCTAAGCTGGCTATCATCACCAAGTTTATGTGGTTCGACCCCTATGCCCAAATCGTTGGCCTCGACTTTATTAAAGAAAACGCTCCACGCATCATTATCACCGTGGGCATTCCGGGTTATACCCGACATAATAGCGAGGTGCTGGGTAGTGCCGAAGGTGGCTATAAGGTGACACTTACCAAGGTTAACGCTCTTACTGCCGATGTGCTGAAAGATTATAGCAGCATGACCACCTTCTATTTTCACACCATGCACCACGAGTTTATGCACATCTTGAACCAAAAGAAACCCTACGACGAGTCGTACGACAATATTTCGCGTGCAGATTATCTCAGCGGTAACTGGACCACCTGGTCTGATAGGCAGGCGCAAAAGCAGGGATTCGTTTCGGCCTACTCAATGGAAAACCCTGCCGAAGACTTTGCCGAAATGTACGCCAAGTATGTTACGAGAACGCCACAAGAATGGAACGACATCCTTACCGTTGCTGGAACAAAGGGAAAAAGCATCATCAACAGAAAGCTCAAAATGGTGCGCGATTACATGAAAACGGCCTGGGATGCTGATATCGACTTGCTACGCAACGACATTCTACGAAGGGGAGGCAAAATCGAAACACTCAACCTTGAAAGCTTTGAATAACAAACGCGCACTGATGCACATTAACAACATTAATGAAGTAAATGAATAAGCAAATGAAAAAAGCATATTTCCTATTCTTCGCTGTGGTGATGGCACTTGCCATGCAATCGTGTTTGCACGACAACGACACCACTTTCGACTTGCCTGCTGCACAACGAATAGACAAAAGTGTTGAGGATTACACCCAAATTCTTGAGTCGGCCGACAACGGATGGGTGCTGCAATACTATGCAGGTAAAAACTATAGCTATGGCGGATACACGCTGTTGCTAAAGTTTAAAAACGGACATGTAACTGCAATGGGCGACGTTTTAGACCCCGAAGAACAAGCAACATCTGAATATGCCGTGGTAAAAGACCAAGGACCGATGCTCTCGTTCAACGTCTACAACAAAGTTATTCACCCTCTTGCTGAACCTTGGTTGGGAAATCCCGACGGCGTTCAAGGCGACTACGAGTTTTCTATTCTTAACGCTAATGCCGATAGTGTGGTGCTGCAAGGCCGCAAATGGAAAAACAAAATGGTGCTTACACCCATGCCTAAAGAGGCTAGTTGGGAGGAATATATGTTGGGAATTATCAATGTAAAGGCTGGCATGGAGGTTACAACCTACAACGTGATACAAGGAAACGACACCCTTACACAAGCCTCTTTCGACCCTTCAATTAGGCGACTTACCCTTAAACTGGGACAAACCACATGGGATGTGCCCTATTGCACCACTGCCACAGGCATCGTTTTGGGCCAACCCATCACCATCGGCAACAAGCAATACAGTAACTTTGTATGGGACGAAAACGAAAAATCGCTTACCGATAACAACCTCAAATTAGTGCAATTTGTGCCTAAGAGCCATAAATCGCTAGACTTCTGGGTGGGCGAATGGACACTCAAAACGAGCATTAGAAGACGCATAACGCTCACGCTGGAACAAGGCTCGGCGCAAAACACACTCAATGGTAAGCTGCATATAAACAACGTTACCTACGAGTTACAGCTTACTTACGACCCTGCCACTGGACGCATTGAACTGCCCGGACAGCCCGTTATCGACCCAACCTACAAGTATCCTGCTGGTATTGTGCTCATACCTGCATCGCAACAAGAGAACAAACTCTTTGGTGAGGGCAAGGGAAGCATGTATTTTACCTGGAACGAAGACACCGAACGCGCCGATGCTGAAGACAGTGGACAGATTTCGGGACACGTCGTTGACTCGTTCTTTGGCGTTGCTTACGGCGAAGACTTGCAACCCATCCTTAACGCTGAAGGCGGATATGTCTTTGCCTTTACGCTCCCTAAAATTCAATACATGACGAAAACGAAATGATAACAACTATGAACAAGTGCATATCTATGATAATGATGGTGGCTGCCATCATCCTTGCTGCGGCTTGTAGCAGCGATAAAGAATTGCCCCAATATGCTAGCGGACTTGATGTGGTTAGGGCTCAAACTGCCTTTGGCGTGGTGGGTGGCACACAAGAGGTAATCATGGCCTCTCAGCCTGCTATGGCTTATGCGCAAGATGCATGGCTTAAAGTAACAACTAAGGCCGAAACCATCTTGCTCACTGCCGAGACCAACACCAACCCTCAATCGAGAAACACCCTGCTGGTGGTGAAAAATCAACAGGGCGACTCCATACTTATCAACGTGCAACAAGAGGGCATCTCCTTTGGTTTACCCACTGGAGAGGATATCTATACAGGCGACGAACCCATCGAGAAAAAGCTCATTGCCTTATCTAATGTAGCTGTTGACTACAGCACCACTGGTAATTGGATTACTGTTGAACAAAAAGGCGAGGTTATTACCGTTAAAGTTGCAGAAAACAATACGGGTAAACCACGTGTGGGATGGGTGATGGCAAAGGCTGTTGGCCTTACCGACTCGCTCAAAGTGGTGCAAGCGTCGCTGGCTGATGTTGAAGGCGAATATCTACAAACGGCCATGATGAGAAAGCCCGATAGAAACTTAGAGGAGAGAACCTCTGATGTGCGAATCGTGGCTACTAGCAAAACCACAGCTAACTTCATCGTAGACAACCAATATGTTTGGCCCGTTACGTTCACGCCTGGCAAAGGTTTTGACATGAAAAACGGTAAGATTGTTGGCAAAAATGAGGTTCAGACTGGCGTTTTCGAATATCTCATCACGGTGATTGTGGCCGACGACTTTAGAAAGGGACACGAAACGGCTATTAACGGAACACAAGAAAGTGTGTTACTGGCCATCAACGACAAGGGCGAACTGGTGTTTAAAGAGGCGCAGAAAATTGCTTCTGAACAAACGTTCTCTTCGTATGGATGGAACCGTTACTCGGACACGAAACCTGTTTTGGGTGCTTTTCGTGGCATTGGCGAGGTGTTTGTACAACCCAAACTTACTCGCAAACCGTAGTGGCTGTTTAGCTTTTTCACTGGCGGCTGCCTAACTTTGTTGGCGCGCATGGCAAGTTTCTGGTTTATATAGCCACTTGTCTTGCGCGCCTTTATTGTGCTGTTATCGGTCGAGGGGGGATGCTACATGCTCACGGGGGGGGGGGGCGACGGATGTTTTTCTAACCTCAATTGGTTGTTATAGCGTTTATGTCATGTTGTTTATTGTTTGCATTTTTCCTGTACATCGCTAATTGGTTTATAGGTATGTAGCTTGTATTATTCTCACGGTATAGCCCATTACGTTTTCAAGAAAACACAGGCAAGATGCACAACAATACATAAAATCAAAACAGCTCTAACAAGTGATTTGGTCTTTGCATTTGTTTTAGAAACGCAATTGAGCACTCGTTTTGTTAATTTTGGTATTATTATTTTACAAAACACACACATCCTCACCTCACCTTCTAGCAAAAACAGATGCTCTAAAACATATATTTTGCCCCCTTTTTCAGCTTTCTCAATTTATTTCCGCTTCATTTTTCGACCGCATTTCAGCATTTAGCAACGTTTTGTGTTTCTAGATGGAGAAATTCGCCCAATTTTTCACTGCCCCAAAACCTGCATTTAGTAGCTAAAAACTAGTTTTTTAAGCTTGTTTTCACCTGAAAGAAGCCTAATTTGATGATTCCTGGCAGACTGTATATACAAACTTAGCATGCAAAAACATGCATTCAATCCTGTATTTTGCTATGTTTTGAACTGCGTTTTGCAGCAGTTAGCCTCGCATTTTGCAGCAGTTAGACTTGCGTTTTGCAGCAGTTAGCCCTGCGTTTTGCAGCAAAACGCAAGGCTATTTGCTGCAAATTACCCATTTTTAGCGTAGAAACAGCAATTAATTGCAAGAAAATACATTTCTTCGGCATTCAGGAGTACAGCAGTTTTGATGGCAAGAAGCTTCCACGAGAATTGAATATTTGGCAACGAGTGGGAAGTTGCTAAAGAAAAAAGCACTCACAATGTTAAAATTCGTACCGAATATTTTACACAAAACAGATACAGTACAAATTAAATCTCAAACAACCCGTGGAGAAACAAACAGGGGTAAACAAGCAAACGAAAGTGAAACACAAAGCTGTGCTATCGGCTTAAAACCATTGCTAAGCAGCAAACAAGGAAGATTAAGCCCAAATCCGTGGTTAGTGGCGTTTTAATTTTATGGATTGTTGTGCACAGGGGCTGTGTTTCACTTGAAGACTTAGTACACAGGTCTTCAAGAATAAGAGGTGCAAGAGGCCGACTAACAAACGAAAGAGCGAATGGAAGCAAGGAAAACAATAAAAAACAGGTGAGAAGCGGTATAACAACCAAATGAGATTAAAGCTAGTGCACTTCTCTACCAAGGGGAGAAAAACAAACAACCATTGGCATTCCTCGCATCTTCACGATGCAACAGACACCAATGGTTATTTAAACATAAAGTTAAGAACCATCACAAAACCAAATCCTTAAGGGGATAAGGCCATCAATGAAGGTTCATGCAGTTTGAAAAAGTTGAGATTTGAAGATAAATTAGCAGTTTAACATAAGGGTTTCCCCCTTTATGTTCCCGCCATTGTCACACCACGTTTTAGTGGTTTTATTGCAGTAAGGCTCATTGCATTAGTCGAAAAAAGAAAAGCCACGACACTATTAGCAACAGCCTACACTTACAACCTTAGACAAGGCAGGCATATTTTAGAAATCTATAATAAGGGGAGCTGTTTAATCGCTCCTCTATAGTTTCCATAAACATGTACATCACCACTCTTACGAGTCTGATACAGATTATACACCAAACTAATTTGGCCATCGGCAAGGCTATTTACAGTGATATAGCTGCCTGTAGCCAAGGTTTGTAATTTGCCATCAACGCTGAGATCGTTGCTTTTGAAACTCCATGCACCTAGTTCAGATGCAGCAAGAGATTGGCCCACTTTGCTCTTGGGATAGACAAAAGTAACGTTGTTGTTTCCAGAATTGGTGTAAAGGCTTATTTTATAGCTATCACCAGCATCTGAAAAGAAAGCATTATTAATCTCAAACGTACCCGAAGTATTGGTTATTGTATTGAGCTGTTGGTTTTCGTCGTCACTGTTTTTGCTGCTGCAAGCCACAAACATTGCACTAAATGCAACAACCATTACGGCCAGCAAAGAGAATAATTTGAAATTCTTCATCATCCTATTTATTATTTTTGCATGCAAAGGTAAGTAAAACTAAGGGGTTTCGTAGCAAAATGGTAGCAAATATAAGCTAATCTATCATTCTTTAACGTTTGTAAATCTTGCAAAATAATGAATAACGAGTCCTTTTAATGTCAATTGGATGTATATTTTAGGGAGGCATTAAGTGATGCGAAAGAAATAAAAAAAACGTGCTGACACTTTGGAGTTTTCAAAGATATTTCATAAGTTTGCAAACTTAAAGAGAGTGTTTGCCAAGCATTAGCGCTACGCATTTAGGTATTTACACTGTTAAATTTCAGCGTGATACAAAATAAAACAAAGCATTATACCACTATCTGGCTAAGAATAAAGATGCCAGCAGAATGCAAAAAAGGAAATTAGGCTATACCGCTTTGCCCAACACAGAGAACAGCATAGCACTTATAAAAAAGAACAAAAGACCAACGGAAGCTAGGCAAAGCCAGCGTAAACACGCTTATGGCAGAGATAGTGAGATGCCACAACAACTAGATAATAGAATTATGAGCAAACAAAAAAGATATATATTGCAAGAAAACGACTTGCCCAAGCAATGGTACAACATTCTGGCAGATATGCCCAACAAACCATTGCCCCCACTAAATCCTGCCACAAAAAAGCCGGTTAGCGTAGACGACCTTGCTCACATCTTTGCCAAAGCATGTGCTGAGCAAGAACTTGACACCCAGAATGCATGGATAGACATCCCCGAAGAGGTGCAAGAGAAGTACAAATACTATCGTTCTACACCGCTTGTAAGAGCTTATGCCTTGGAAGAGGCGCTGCAAACTCCTGCACACATATATTTTAAAAATGAGAGTGTGAACCCACTTGGCTCGCATAAAGTAAACTCGGCCTTACCCCAATGCTACTATTGCAAGCAAGAAGGCGTAACCAATGTCACCACTGAGACGGGCGCAGGCCAATGGGGTGCAGCGCTTAGTTATGCTGCTAGCGTTTACGGATTATCCGCAGCAGTGTATCAAGTGAAGATTTCGATGCAACAAAAGCCTTATCGTTCGTTGGTGATGCGCACGTTTGGTGCTGCAGTTACTGGCTCGCCGTCGATGTCTACTAGGGCTGGTAAAAACATTATCACACGAGACCCCATGCACCAAGGTTCGCTTGGCACGGCCATTAGTGAGGCTGTGGAACTGGCAACCACCACACCCAATTGCAAATACACGCTAGGGTCGGTGCTAAATCATGTTACACTGCACCAAACAGTGATAGGATTGGAGGCCGAAAAACAAATGGCGATGGCCGAAGAATATCCCGATGTGGTGATTGGATGTTTTGGAGGCGGTAGCAATTTTGGTGGTTTGGCTTTCCCCTTTATGCGCCATAATATCTTGGAGGGAAGAAAAACACAGTTTGTTGCTGCCGAACCCGACAGCTGCCCTAAACTAACTCGAGGCGAGTTTAGATACGACTTTGGCGATGAAGCTGGCTATACTCCATTGTTACCAATGTTTACACTGGGCCACGATTTTAAACCAGCGAACATCCACGCGGGTGGTTTGCGCTATCATGGCGCTGGCGTTATCGTGTCGCAACTCATTAAAGACGGACTGATGCGTGGAGAAGATATTCCCCAACTGGAGACTTTTGAGGCGGGAACACTCTTTGCTCGCACCGAAGGTATTATCCCCGCACCTGAAAGCAACCACGCCATCGCTGCCGTTATACGCGAAGCGAAGCGATGTAAGGAAAGCGGCGAGAAGCGTGTTATACTGTTCGCTCTGTCGGGACATGGATTAATGGACATGACTGCATACGACCAGTATCTCAATGGCGACTTGCATAACTACGCACTTTCGCAAGAAGACATCGCGCAAAGCCTAAAGGTGGTGCCCGAGATTTAATCTATCTTATAAGAGACTTGTGAACATTGAGCCACCCACCTTGTTAATAGGGCCACGTGACTTACTTGTTTAACAAGTCTCTCTTTTTATAAATGTACGCGTTAACAAAGTGACCTGTTAACTAACAACCTAAAATGGGCTTAGCGACCAAGTAAAAACAACCATAAAACAAAAATACATGATACTTAGTAATATACTCACAGCACTAGTGGCTATCGAACATTTATATATATTATATATGGAGATGTTTGCATGGGAAACACGCGGAAAAGGTTTCTTTAAATCGCTACCCGAACATTTATTTGGCCCAACAAAGGGCATGGCAGCCAACCAAGGATTGTATAACGGCTTTTTAAGTGCAGGACTTGTGTGGAGCTACTTTATCAACGATGGCACATGGAGCAGCAATGTGCGACTGTTTTTCTTATCCTGCGTGTTTGTTGCAGGTCTCTATGGCGCTCTTACGGCATCGCGTAAGATTTTCTTTTTCCAAGCTTTGCCGGCTTTATTGGCAGGTGTTGCCACGCTGCTGTTTATATAAACAAACGCTTGGCTTGGAAAATTAGCTGTCCAAGCCAAGCGTTTGTTTTTATATTATTTACCAGATGTAACAATTTCGTCGAGTTTTTCGAGCAAAATAAGTGGATTTTTCTTAAAAGCCTTCAAGCTAAAATCTTTGCTATCGATGTATTCACACATCTGTGGGAAGCGCTCGAACATACGTTTCAAGTCGGCTTGCTTACCTATCACCGTTCCTTCCATCGGAACATGGTAGGTAACGGCAATATCATCGCCATCTACCGAGTAGCTAAAAGGCAACGAACGTTCGGTATAACTACTCATAACACCCGTTACCACACGATTTGAAGCGATAGAGATATAACCCGTAACCTTCTTTCCCTTGTATACAACCAACCAGAAATAGCGCTTAGGCGAGGGTGTCATGCTCTTGGGCATAGTGAAAGACTTCACGGCATAAAGCGACTTATACTCCAGGCTTTCACCACTTACCTCGTTGGTAAGCTTAATTTCTTTAACGTCATCGGCATTGTAGCTGGTTCCTTCTTTGCTTTGACTCGAAGTAGCGACAACAAAATCGGTTACATTCTTAACCATGTATGGCCCATAAGTTTCGCTCTTGTCTTTTACCAACCAGCCTTCAACCTTCTTGCCATCGTTTAAAATTAGTTCGCATTTAATGGTGCTCGCCTTCTTTGCCGAAGCAGTGAGGGCACACAATAACACGATTAGTAATGAAAGTAATAAACTTTTTCTCATACGTTTGATTGTCTTTAAAAGATTAAACAGATAGTTATTAACGCCACAAAGATAATCAAAAGTAAAGAAAAAAGAAGTATGAAATACTTTTTTTTTGGTGTTATTTCATCACTTGTATGATAAGGTAGGTCATATAGGCCATATAACACGATGCCATTAACGTACCTTCGATTCGAGAAATGGTGTACTTGGTGAAGGATAGGAGCCACATCAACACCATCGAACCAAACAAAACAGTGAGGTCTACCGTGCCAATACCCTGAATATTCATGGGTGAGATAACGCCAGTAACGCCCAAAATAAACAAGATGTTAAACACGTTGGAACCAAGAACATTGCCAATAGCGATGCCACTATTGCCTTTACGAGCTGCCACAACGCTAGTGGCGAGTTCGGGAAGTGATGTTCCACCGGCAACAATAGTTAGACCAATAATGGCATCGCTCACACCCATGGTCTTGGCAACAGTGGTTGCACCATCAACAAAGAGGTTGCTTCCAAACACCAAACAGAGCAACCCCACCAGCAGCCACATGGCAGCAACGAGGGGCTTCATGGGCTTTTTCTCCTCGGCTGCTGGTACATCACCCGACTTAGCGGTAAATAGCGTGTAGCCCATGAAAAAGAAAAACAGAATGAGAAGAAAGCCTGCATCCACCCTACTGATGTTGCCATCGAGGCAAAGCAGAAAAAGGGCGGCCGATGCGAGCACTGCAAAGGGAATGTCTTTGCGCACGGTGGTTTTCAAAATGGTGATGGGCAACACTAGAGCAGCCACTCCTACAATGAGCAATGTGTTGAAAATATTGCTACCAACAACGTTTCCAACAGCTAAATCGGGTGTTCCTTTGAGGGCCGAAACTAAACTAACACAAAACTCAGGCATAGAGGTGCCCATGGCCACGATCGTTAATCCGATAACCATTTGCGACACTTTCATTCGCTCGGCCAGCGAAACGGCACCCTCTGTTAGGCGATCGGCTCCCCATAAAACAAGTACTACGCCTGCTAAGACAAAGAAAACGTTGAGCCAAATGTTATCCGAAAAACCGCCCATAGCGGCACAAAAAACATGAAACATGATGCGATGGAATTAATAATAAGTGGTGGATGTGTGTGGTTGGGCAATCATTACGCAAGTCTTTTGACAACAGAACATGAGGGATGATAAATATAAAACACACTAACGAGCAGACACATAGGGGGAAAAGCGGGTTAAAGTCTGCTCAAAGAAATAAATGCGGATGCTTGCGTTAATGGTTTATGAGTTCTTGAGGCCGTAGGAAAACACCTTGAAGCCCAAGAACCCATAAACAAAGTTCGTTATAAAGTTAATTTATTAATAACTTAATTATTCAGCAGCAGTCGTTTCGGTTTCTGCTTCTTCAGCATTTGGCGACTTCAGCACAGCTTCAAAATCCGTAATGCCATTCTTCACCAGGATGTCGTACCATTGAATAAGCTTACGGATGTCGCTATCGTGCACACGGTCGCGGTCGAATGCGGGTAGCACCTCACCAAAATAGTCGCGCAACTCGTTACTCGAAGCCTTCTTATAGTTTAGCGAGCAGGGTTTGAGTTGTTCTTTTTCGCCCAAGTTTTTAAGCACTTGCCACAAGGGTACATCCTCTGAATCGGTGTACATAGCAATGTCGGCTAGGCTTGTAACGCGGTCGGTGGCGAAAGCAGGCATACGCTTATGAGTTTCGTCGATAGCCTCAACGATGAGCGAAGCCTTACCACTAGAAACGAGTTTGTATAATCCGGGTTTTCCGGAGATAGAAAGAATTGTCTGTAACATGTTGTTTTACTGTTATGCTTTTATTAGTTGTGTTAATATTTCGTTTAATTGTTGCCCAACGTCTTGCGTGCCATCGTTTTGAATTTCGTAATCGCTTAGCGCACGTACACGTTCTTGTGGCCATTGGCATTCAATCCACTCCATTGCCTTAGAGCGAGAAAGTGCATCGCGTTGCATCACCCTTTGAAGTCGCACTTCAAGCGGAGCAGTTACGCACACCACCCTATCAACCTTTACGCGCGCATCGAAACCGCTATCAAAGAAGATGGCGCTCTCTAGCCAACTACAGCCCGAGCGTTCGAAATCTTGAGCCACGGCCGGATGAATTAATGCGTTAAGACGCTCCTTGTTGGTGTGAGATGCGAGCAGAAAAGCAGATAATACTTGCTTTTGCAGCTGCCCATTGACATAAAGATGATGGCCCACTAGCTGCTGTAAATCGTACTGAAGAGGTTCAGAACTGCGCAAAAGGCGTTTGGCCGATGCGTCGCAGTCGAACACTTCGATGCCACGAGCGCGCAACAACTGCGCAACGAACGACTTACCACTGCCTATGCCGCCAGTTAAGGCAACACGCAAAGAGGGCAAAAGGGACTGAACATGCATGCCGTTACTTATTTTTGCTCGATAAGATAATCCACTTGATTAAATTCTAAGCGAGCGTTTCTCACCCCAGCAGGTATCTTTTGTAGGTAGAGCGAAGACTTCTCGCCTGGCTTTTCGGCCAATTCGGCGAAGTTTATCACAACCTTAAAGGCGTCTGGTTTTATGCCTCGCACATGACTAACGCCAGTAATGAAGTGTACTTTAACCTTAGAGGGGAAGGTGCGCAACACCTTATCGGCAGGCAAATTCTCGGCAGTTATAGGCACTTCGATACTCTCTTCGGTGAGCACATCAGGGTAAAGAGCGAGCTTAACCGTAGAAGGCACCACCTTAACACCAGGTATTCGGCGTAAGTCAACAACCTTAACGATGGTATCTGAGAAGTTAACGATGTTCAATTCTTCGGTCTGTACCATCTTGATTGTGTCTAATGCTTTGCTGTTGGCATACACAGTAACGTATGCAGGGAAGAATTTATAGCCGGCCAAATATCGTTGATCGCCTGGCTGAACATTGCCCGAGATGCGCACAGGCACACGTTTGCTCTCACCATAATTGAAGAAAAACTCCAGTTTATCGGGCTTAACCGACACGATTTTAGTAGAACCCGAGAGGTAAGAATAGAGTTGTTTCTGGATATCGGCAGCAGGGATAACACCCTTTCCGCGCGACTTATTGGCATAATTGGCGAAGTTAAGCACCACGGGTCTTAATCTCTCGGTTCTGAGATAGCCCATGATGATAAAGCCTTTGTCTCTTAAAGTAACCCGCACAACGTCGTCGTCGTTTGAGGTTATCACCACATTCTTCGGCAAATTTGTTAGATGAACGGGCACGATAAATTCTTTCTCGTAGGTCTCGTTAAGGGCGGCAAGCAGCCAAAATCCCCCACTTAGTGCGAGAAAAAACAAAAAAATCAGAAACTCCTTGTTCACAGCACTGAACACGAAGTTCCTGACTACTGAATAAATCTTTAAGAGGCGAAGCTGTCTCATCGCCTAGTTATTGTTGCTCACTGACTGCAAAGAGGCAGGGTCGGCAAATACATAGTTGCGGTCAACGGTAATAATCACACCGCGAGCCACTTCTAGTTCGAGTGTATTTTTTTCCAAATTGATGCGCTTAACCTCGCCATAAACACCACCGCTAGTTACCACGCGTGCTCCTTCTTGCAAAGAATTTTGGAAGTTGCGAATGGCTTTCTGCTTCTTTTGTTGTGGTCTAATCATGAAAAAGTACATGATAGCAAAGATTGCCACCATCATCAAGATGGGCGCGGCAGAGTTACCGCCTGCTGCTTGCGCAGCCAATACTGTTGTTGAAATCATATCTTAATTGTTGAGTTGTTGGATTTAGATGAAGGAGAGCTTATGTTTTAGGCCTCTCCTCCATTGTTTTCAGCGTCCTTGGGTTGTTCTTAGGCATCGTTAGCAACATTGTCTGTGGCTACGTTTTCTTGGCCTAAGTGTTCTTTCTCGCTATCGTTCACCTGCTGTTCGGGCTGTTGGCTATGCTTTTTCTCTTCGCCGTTACGGCCATTATCAGGTTGTTTCTTTGGTCTTGGTTCGGGCATTGCCTTCATCATAAGGCCGTGCGTGATAAGTCCGCGAGCGATAGTATCGAGCATACCGTTGATGTATCCACCACTTCGATGCGTGCTATAGAGCTTAGCCAGTTCAACATACTCGTTGATGGTTACGCTAACGGGGATATTGGGGAACGTAAGCATCTCGGCAATAGCAATCTGCATGATAACCACATCCATGTAAGCGAGTCGCGAGAAGTCCCAGTTTCTCGAGTTTTCACTCATATAACGCTGATATTGGTCGCCATTCAGGATGGTGGCCCTAAACAATTTGCGCGCAAAATCCTTATCTTCTTCGTCCTTATATTCGGGCAATAATTCCTGTTTTGCCTTATTTTCGGGATCAAATCGCTTAATTGTTTTGAGTACAAAGGTATCAACAATTTCCTTATCGTCGTTCCAATACAAGCTTTTTTCTTCTAGCAGTGCATCCAAGTCTACATTGTTCTGCACCAATTGTCTATACAATTTACGCCACAATTCACGGTCGTCTTCATACGAACTGTCGCCACTCGCCATGTATTCGCGATAAGTTTCCGACTGTTCTATTTGGTTGCACAGCTTCCTCACCGCTTCGATATCGTCTTCCCAGCGCTGTTTAAGCGTTTCCATGAAGTCGTTCAGCTGTTTGTTCTCTTCTAATTGCGTAGCAAACTTATTGAACGCGAACTTCTGCGAGGGCACCTCTGTGCCTTCGCGCTGCGCTTGTTGTGTCGCGATATCTACACGATGCCTCTCTTCACGCGTGATTGCCACTATCAACGCCAGCAGGTAATTGTATAGGTCGTATGCTTTAGAAAGACTGAAAAGCACCTCTTTCTCTGCATTATCCATATTTCTATTACCATTCTGGTAGTATGCATAGGTTAACTGGACAATCTTTATACGTATTAATTCCCTATTTATCATCGTTCTGTTTTTCGTTTATTGATATGCAAAATTAGGAACTTTCCCACGAATATGCAAGCCTAAAGGGTTTTTTCTACTTTTTTTAATAACTACAAAAGTAACAATACGAGAAGTAGAACAATTTTGTTAACCTCTGAATATCAAATGCTTCATCGATGCAAAAGGGTGTCTAAAGGGGTTGTTTTATGCAAAACATGTTTTACAACAAGTGTTACAAATCTGGACTTATCCAGCATCTTTCTCTTCAAGTGTTTACCACTTATGTTACAAATTCCATGCTACGGGGGTGCTCTTACTCTCCAATATAGAATAAATATTTTTACATTTCTGCATGTTTTTACAACGATTATCATTAACTTTGCCCACGACATTTATTGATTGATTTGACAACCAGTGGCGGCAACCCCATAAGCCTAGGCTTTTTTGCTACCAAAGAAGACAGCCACCTATCACCTATTGACGCATAAACCTGCCATAACCCGCTATCATTATGAAGTGTAGAACTTGGCCCAAAACAGCAAACAACGGCTTATCACGCCTTCATGTGCTGCTCCCAGAATCCTATATCCGCGCTTAAAGGCTACAACAATTGCCACACAATGCGCTAAACCTAATTTGCTTTTTAAAATAAACATGATACCCTAACTTAACAAACCTTAGCAATGAACAAACAAACAAAACTTTTGACTGTGACTGTTGCACTGCTTGGAAACCTGAACTTGACGGCTGCCACAACTGTGGCGAGCAAGCCTACAGGTGCTTTTTCTTCCGCATCAACAGCAAAACTATTGCCCAATGGGCATGCCTCGACTGCTGCTAACAAGCAAGATGGGCGAAACCTTTTAGCTAAAGGAAGGATTACCGACCAAGATGGTGAACCCATTGTGGGGGCTAGCGTTGTGCAAAAAGGCACGAAAAATGCTACTATCACCGACTTAGACGGAAATTTTTCGCTTAACGTTCCCCCTGGTAGTGTGCTTGTGGTGTCGTATATCGGCTTTGCCGAGCAAACGGTGACTGCTTCTACCAACTTGAACATCACTCTAAAAAGCAATATTGAGAAGCTAGACGAGGTGGTGGTTGTGGGTTATGGCACACAAAAGAAAGTGAATGTAATTGGTTCTATCGCTTCTATCGACAGCAAATCGCTAGAAAGCCGAGGCGCAGCAGACGTGTCTAACATGCTCACGGGCCAAATGTCGGGTGTTACCATCACGCAAAACAGTGGCAACCCAGGGCAAGATGCAGGTAAAATTCGTGTGCGCGGTGTTGGCTCCTTTGGTGCTTCACCCGACCCACTGGTGCTTATCGACGGCATGCCTGGCAATTTTTACGAACTAATGCCTGCCGACATCGAGAGCATATCGGTGCTTAAAGACGCTTCTTCGGCGGCCATCTATGGTTCGAGAGCGGCCAATGGCGTGGTGCTTATCACCACTAAAAAAGGTAAAGCAGGACAAACAAGGGTTACATACAATGGTGCCGTGGGATTTAGCAAGGCTGTTGCACTGCCACAAATGGCTCATTCTTACGAGTATGCTGAGTTTTTAAACATGGCCATTGGTAAAGAAAACTTCTCGCAAGAGGCCATCAAAAAATATCGGGATGGTTCGGACCCCGACAACTATGCTGATGAAAACATGATTGAAGAGTTGCTTGGCGGACACGCTTTCCAAACTAAACACGAACTTAGTGTTAATGGTGGAAACCAAAACATCACTTATGCATTGTCGGCTGGCTACCTAAGACAAAACGGGTTGCTGAGAAACAACTACATGGACAAATACACGGGTAGGGCTAACATTGGGTTGACATTTAATGATAAACTAAAACTTGATGTGCGATTGGCTGGTGCGGTGAAAGACCGCAATGAGCCTTCTACCCCTGGTCCGCTCGATTTCGATGGCGTGCAAAGCATCATTCAGCAGGCTTTGCGCTTCCCTGGCCTTACGCCCACTTATCTTCAAAATGGCCAACTGGGCATGGGACCAAAGCAACAAGGTACTCCCGTGGCATGGGCAAACAGTTCTTCGTTTTTCAACGAGGGCGAAAAAAGTATTAAAGCCAATGCCGAACTAACGTTCTCGCCACTAAAAGGGCTATCGCTTAGAGCCATTGGCGGATACAATTTTGGCCTAACCGAGGAGAAACACTATCGCAACGAACTGCAACTCACGGATGGAAAAATTGTTGGACCATCGCGACTTACCAACATGATGTATTGGAATGCCTACAAAACGTTCCAATTTATAGCCAACTACAACCTCAAAATCAAACAACATGATGTGTCGTTGCTAGCTGGATACACCTGGGAAGACGAAAGCCAACGCTTTGTTAGCGGCTCGCGCAACAAGGTTGCTTCAGACGATAAACCCTTCTTAAGCATGGGCGATGCCAACGGACAAACCAACAGTGGCGACGGATACGACTGGGCTTTGCAATCGGTTATCGGACGTCTTAGCTACAATTACGCCCAGCGTTATCTCTTCGAACTAAACATGAGATACGATGGCTCGTCGCGCTTCCCCACAAATAGCAAGTATGCTTTGTTCCCTTCGGTGTCGGCTGGATGGCGCATCACCGAAGAGAAGTTTTGGAAAGACACGCCCACACTTGACTTCGTAACCAACCTTAAGCTCAAAGCAAGCTACGGCGTACTGGGTAACAACAACATTGGTAACTATCCCTACCAAACGGTTTACGAACTAAGCTCAAAACACAATTATGTGTTCGGTGGCACTTACACTCAAGGTGCGGCCATCACCACCTACACCGACCCCAATCTTAAATGGGAACGCACCCGCACTTCTGACGTGGGTTTCGAGGCAGCATTCTTTAACAACAGTCTCACCTTTAACGCAACCTACTTCTATCGCAAAACCACCGATGTGCTTTACACCCCTGCTGCAAGTGTTTCTGACATCTTTGGACTGAAACTTTCGAAGGTGAACACAGGCGCACTTGAAAACAAAGGCTGGGAATTTGAAGTGGGATATGCCAACCATCTAGGCGACTTCAATTATCGCATCAATGGTAATTTCTCTATCATCAACAACAAGGTGCTTACACTGGGACTTGGAAACGTGCAACAAAGAAACGGAATGGTGGGAAATGGTTCAGACCTTTTCATTGGCTATCCCATGGAAATGTTCTACGGCTATAAAACAGATGGCCTGTTCCTAGACGACAGCGAGGTGAGTTCTTGGGTAGACCAAAAAGCTATTGCCAGCGGTTCGAAGGCGGGAGACATTCGTTATCTAGACGTAACGGGCGACAATAAGGTTACGCCCGACGACCGTGTTTACCTGGGTTCGCGCATTCCTAAATACACCTTTGGGCTTAACTTGGCTTGCAATTACAAGCAGTTCGACTTCTCTATGCTGCTGCAAGGCGTAGCCAAAGTTAAGGGCTTGCTTAGCAGATATGCAGGATGGGCCTTCAACCAAGAGGGAAACATACAAAAATGGCAGATGGAAGAAACATGGAACGTGCAGAAACACAACCGTTATGCCAAATATCCACGCTTGGAAACCACAAGCAACGCTGGTGGCAAGAACACCCTCACATCCGACTATTGGTTGCTCGATGCCTCGTATCTCAAAGTGCGCAACGTGCAATTGGGTTACACCTTGCCTAAAAACACGGCCAAGAACATCGGCATCGCAGCCCTTCGCATGTTTGTGTCGCTCGATAATCCCCTCACCCTTCACCATTATTATAAAGGATGGGACCCCGAAACCACTAACTCTAGCGGATACTATTACCCCACTATGGCCACCTATTCTTTTGGTTTAACACTTAGCCTATAACCACATTATGAAACTTTTTAAATTTCAATATATCATCGCCGCCTCTTTATTTGCATCGTTCATGGGGGCGTGCAGTCTAGAAAGAACGCCGCTGTCTAACATCGCCGACAACGAGTTTTGGAACAATCCCAATAGAGCTTCGATGGCTCTTACCGCACTTTATCGTGGAGAAATAACCAACGGCGTGGAGTTTTCGCCTAGCGATTTCTGGTCGTATGGTGGCTTCTTATACACCGAACACATTAGCGATAATGGCTTCGACCGCCGCGGAGAAAATGCACCCTACTTCCAAATTTCAAGCGGAAAGCTCCTCAACAACAATAATATGATTAGAATTTATTGGCGAGCTGCTTACCACCGCATCGAAAACTGCAACCGCTTTCTTAAAGACATCGCTTCTGCTAATCAAACAGACGAGGTGAAACGCATGACGGCCGAGGCTAGGTTTCTTAGGGCTACGCAATATCATTACTTGGCTAGCTACTTCAAAGATGTGCCCCTAGTAACAACGGTGCTTACCAACGAGCAATCGAACAACGTGAAGAAAACGACACAAGCCGACATTCTGAAGTTTTGCGCCGATGAGTTCAAGGCTGCAGCAAACGACCTTCCTACGTTCGGAAACATGAGCGCAAGCGACAAGGGAAGGGCCTGCAAACAAGCCGCCCTAGCCTTCTTGGGACGCACTTACATGCTTATGCAACAGTGGACTAATGGCGCCGACACTTATAAACAAATTATCAACCTGGGCGAAAACGCCATACATCCCCACTATCGCGAACTGTTCTGGCCCAAAACTGGTACTGATAATAAGGAGAATATCTTCTACATCGCCTACATGGCCAACTATTTTGGATGCGGAATGCCACAACATCTCATGTCGGCCAAAGACAACGGATGGAGTAGTTCTAACGCCTCGGGAGGCTTGTTCGAAGCTTATGAGTTTACTGATGGTACGCCGTTTAGCTACGACGACCCACGTTACAACCCCAATAACCTTGGCGAAAACCGCGACCCACGACTGGATTACACCATTTATTATAATGGTGCAACATTCAAAGGAACCACTTATATCATCTCGCCCGACTCGTCGGCGGCTAAAAAGCAACGACTGGATTATGCCACCGAAGCATCTAAAACAGGATTTCTATGGCGTAAATACTTCAACGAAGAACGCATAGAAGACATCACAAGTTATAGTGCCGTGACACCTATCATTAGATATGCCGAAGTGCTACTGAGCTATTTGGAATGCCAATTGGAAAGCGGACAGCCCATCACACAAGCACTTTTAGACCAAACCATCAATGCCATCAGAGGGCGAGGCGATGTAAACATGCCACCCATTACAGAAACCAATGTTGACAAACTACGCGAAATTCTGCGCCACGAACGCCGCATTGAACTGGCTTACGAGGGCATTCGCTATTGGGATTTGCTGAGATGGAGAATTGCCCATGAAGTGCTTACCGGGCCTATTTGGGGCGCACCCTACCCTAACTCGGCTGGCTACGCACAAACAACGAAGCAAATAGACCCCACGGGGCATTGCCGATGGTATGTGGGAAGACGCGACTTTAGAAACCCACAAGACTATACGTGGCCCATACCACTAAGCGAACAAAACATTAATCCCAACCTGCGCGAAGAGTAATCACTAACCCGCGCAAAGCGTTATCACAAGATAGTCGGTGTGTTGCCATAGGTTATTAAGCCTAAAGCAACACATCGATTTTCTTTCTTTGCTTTGTAAACGCACAGCCACATTGCTACCATTGTCACTTGTGTGCCTATCCACCATATATATATTACACCTAATAGCCCGGAGACAGGGTTCTCACCGCAATGGGCTAGCCTTAGCATCTTATACAGTTCACATCATTGCACCCTATGCTTAACCTTATCGCCTTTAGCCACAAAAAAACTTCGTATCGACTACACATCGTACCAAACGAGCAAGAGCGACATGGTAATTTAAGTAAATATATTTTACAAACTACACCTTATTAAACAAATCATTCTAGAGAAAATCACCACCCAAAAAGGGTATAAAATGCACCAAAACGACGAAATTTGAAAAACGGCTACGCACTTTTGGCCACCTTTATTTGCCAATTACTATGGTTTTGCATTTCTCTTTTGATAAAAGCACTCCCATTTTTAACCTGTAAAATGTCAAGGAAACATACTATAACAGCAAGGATTTGAAACGCTTTTTGCAGCAAAACGCCACGCAATATGCAGCAAAACGCCTCGCAATATGCAGCAAAACACAGTGCTATCTGCAGCAAAACGCAATGCAAAGTGGTGCAAAACGCGAGACTAAATGCAGCAAAACGCAGCAGAAAGTCGAAAAAGTGATGTTTTAAACCATCTTTATTAGTATTTAGATCAGTTTTGAAGAAAACTTTGCTTGGCTACCTAAGGCCATGAAGTTGGGTCATTAAAGTCTCCAATTTCGTGCTAAATAGCACGTTTTAAGTTTATTTTTATCGTAAATAATAGAATATCAGACAATTACAAACTTTAAAAATACCAAAGAAAATGCAACCAACGCCCAGAAATTTTGCAAAGAGGCCACTCACAATGTTAAAATTTAGTACAAATATTTTACATTTCAACAAACCTTGGTAGGCTTCTACTGGGCAACCTGTTGGAGTGGTTAAACAGAAAATCACCATCACATATGAGCAGTAACCCCAAAATTAGGTATGATATAATACCTTATTTATGTGCTAACACAACAATAGCATAATGAAAAACCAGTAGAAGGACAATTCAAAACGAACACATTGCGCACCAATTAACAAGCAAGAACTAAACAACAAACACCAAAAACCAATCCCTTAGCCCACAAATACAAGCCACACAATACCTCAACACTACCAAAGAGGCCCTCGTGCTTATACATTTCGACACAATCGTTATAAAAAAAGGAACTATATTTCTTTAGTTCCTATTTTTTTGTTTACTTTGCATACCGAGAACTAAAGACTTTAAACCACAGAAAGGAGCAGACAACAACCCAGACATTGGAACAGCAGGTCACACCCATACTCACCATCAACGGGTCCGACGGCACTGGCGGGGCTGGCATACAGGCAGACATCAAAACGATTTCGGCCCTAGGAGGTCGTGTACTTTCGGCCATAACCTCAATAACCGCCCAAAACACATTGGGCATTCAAGAGTTTTTCGACCTACCCGCCACCACTGTTGAAGGTCAAATTGAGGCCATTGTCAACGACATGCAACCCGCTGTGGTAAAAGTGGGCATGATAAGAAGGGCCGACACCGTGGCGCAAATAGCCCGATTGCTAAAGCAACACAAGCCCAAACACATCATCTACGACCCCGTTATCGTGTCGTCGCAAGGCGAAATGCTCATGGCACAAGAGGTGGTCGACGAGGTTAGACACAGCCTGCTGCCCCTTTGTTCGCTCGTTCTCATGAAGCGCGCCGATGCCGAACTGCTCACCCATACAGCCATCAACACGGCTGCCGACATAAATAGAGCTGTGAAAAGTGTGATTGCCGATGGCTGTAAAGCAGTGCTATTGCAAGGCAGTCATACGCCACCGCAAAATGTGGCCGACGTGTTTGCCATGGCCAACGATGGCGAACCCACATTTCTCCCCTCGCTTTTCGGCGAGGGCGAAGGCAACACCCGCCACGGACTTAGTGGCAGTATGTCGGCCGCCATTGCCACATTCGTAAACGGAGGCAATACACTTTTCGAAGCCGTGGTTAATGCACGCAACTATATAGCCCAACTTCAACCACAGCATACGGGCATAATTGGGCGAAGTGGCGAATTGTTTAACGAGTTCAGCCACGACATAACCCAACACCATCGCACCAATAGCGACGTGAAATTTTATGCCGACAAACTGAATGTTAGCGCAAGATACCTGGCCCAAGTGACACGCCGAATAACAGGAAAGGCACCTAAAGCCATCATCGACGAATATATTACGCGCGAAATAGAACAGCAGTTGGCTTTCACACAAAAAACAGTTCAAGAGATTGCCTATGCCTACGGCTTTCGCTCGCAGGCACACTTGGCCAAATTTTTTAAGAACATCAATGGGCTTGCACCCAGCGAATATAGAAAAGAAATACATTTAAATAAACAATAAAATGAAAGAGAACAGACAAGAACTTAACCGCAACTTGGCACAAATGCTTAAAGGCGGTGTTATCATGGACGTAACAACTCCCGAACAAGCTCGCATTGCCGAAGCTGCAGGTGCATGTGCCGTTATGGCATTGGAACGCATTCCTGCCGACATTCGCGCCGCTGGTGGCGTGTCGCGCATGAGCGACCCCAAGATGATTAAGGGTATCCAAGAGGCTGTTTCAATCCCCGTTATGGCCAAATGCCGCATCGGCCACTTTGCCGAAGCACAAATTTTGCAAGCCATCGAAATAGACTATATCGACGAGAGCGAGGTGCTTTCACCCGCCGACGACGTTTACCATATCGACAAAAACAAGTTCGAAGTGCCTTTCGTTTGTGGTGCTAAGAACCTTAACGAGGCACTTCGCCGTATTGCAGAGGGCGCAACAATGATTCGCACAAAGGGCGAACCCGGAACGGGCGACGTTATTCAGGCCGTGCGCCACTTGCGTATGATGCAAAGCGAAATTCGCAGACTCACCTCGATGAGCGAAGACGAACTGTACGAAGCTGCTAAAGCCATGCAAGCCCCTTACGAACTAGTGCGCTACGTACACGAAAACGGTAAACTGCCCGTGGTGAACTTCGCCGCAGGTGGTGTGGCTACACCTGCCGATGCTGCCCTAATGATGCAACTGGGTGCCGAGGGTGTGTTCGTTGGTTCGGGCATATTCAAGTCGGGCGACCCCGCAAAACGTGCCGCTGCCATCGTGAAAGCTGTAACCAACTACAACGATGCCAAAATGCTTGCCGAACTATCTGAAGACCTTGGTGAGGCCATGGTGGGTATCAACGAGCAAGAAATAGCGCTGCTCATGGCAGAGAGGGGGAAATAAACAGATGCGTATTGCCATTCTAGCACTGCAAGGCGCATTCATCGAACATCAAAAGATGCTTGCGCAACTCGGCGTGGAGAGTTTCGAAGTAAGGCAAGCAGCCGATTGGGAACTACCCAAAGATGCGCTGATTATACCTGGCGGAGAAAGCACCACGATGCTCAAACTGTTACGCGAACTTGATTTGCTCCAACCCATCAAGCAAGCCATTGAAGACGGATTGCCCGTATTTGGCACTTGCGCTGGACTTATCTTACTGGCCAAACATGTGGAAGGCGACGACAAGCAACGCATTTCTACGATGAACACCACCGTGTGTCGTAATGCTTACGGACGTCAACTGGGCAGCTTCTTTGTTGAAAGCAATCTTAAGGGCATAGACCATGCCGTGCCAATGACCTTTATACGTGCGCCCTATATAGATAAGGTGGGAAGCGAAGTGGAAGTGTTGGCAGAGGTTAACGGGCACATCGTTGCCGCCAAACAAGGCAATCAACTGGTAACGGCATTCCATCCCGAACTTAACGACGACCTTTCCATCCATCGCATGTTTGTGAAGATGGCCGAAAGCAAATAAAATTCAATCATGGCTCTAAAACCTTTGTTAACGGGTTTTAGAGCCATTTTTACATCTTGAATTATTGTTCAAGAATCTTTTGTTTAGTGTTTTTTTGCAACGTATTTTGTTTTTTTACCTTAATATAATTTCAACCAAAACATATTCGGCCTAACTTTGCACACGAGAATTAAAAAGGCTGTATTCAAGGATATATTTAATTAACAACAAGTAATTAAACAAGCCTGAAAGAGATTTAGACAAACCAAGGTAAGAATTAGGTAAGCCGAGGTTAAAAAATAGACAAAGTGGGAGTTTTATTTTATAATCATACAACAATTAAACAATTAACAACAATGAGAAGGTACGTTATTCCACGCATTGCGTGCACAAATTTAGCAAGTGAGTTTCAACTGCTAGCAGGTAGTCCTGGCGACGGAGACAATGAAGATTTTAAACCTGGAGGCTCTGGTGGTAACAAAGACGGAGGATGTTGCAACTCTGGTTGTGCAAAAGAGGGCCTAATTGACGATTACGATAATTAAGAGAAAGGAACAGAATTTGAACAATCTATACTCAAAATAACAGGTATATGACCTACAGGAAACTTTACAGCATGATGCTAGGCACTATCGCAATTGGCTTAGCTTCGTGTGCTACCGACATTAACAACGAAAGCGAAAGCCAAATAGATGCAGGCACTAGCGCTAAACGCACACTCACCATCACCACTGAAAACGAGCCCCTCACTCGCTCGAGTGTGAGCCTTATTAACGGCAACAAATGGGTTAAAGGCGACAAATTTATAGCCTATAACCTCACTACGCCAAACGGTTTCGACTACATTGTGGCCATAGAAGGCGGAAAGACAATGAAATTCGAGGGTGAGGTGACATGCAAGAAAGGTGACAACATCGCCCTATTCTATCCCTTTAAGCAAAACGATTATGGCGTTACGCCTGGTAATGTTAGCGTTAGCTTAGACCAAAACACGGTGATTGAAAACGGTAATCCCGTTACTGGTAAACAAGATGGAACGATTGAGAATATTAAGTACGTGGATTATAGTTGGGGACTTGCCAAAAATATCTCGACTACCGACTTTAAAGGTTGGGGCACTATCAATTTTAGAAAGCAGTATGCACTACTCTTAGTGAAATTCTGTAATGATGGAAAGCCCATCAAAAACATCAAAAGCCTTACCATCTCGAACGAACCATCGAAGGGAGAGTTTAACCTAAAGACTGGACAATACGTGTTCCCGTCTAAGATTGACAACCCCAGTAGCTACACATTCACCATTAATCCTAGTGCACCACTCGACTCTTTCTATGTTGCCGTGTTCCCTAACGACAATTATAGACCTGTGTTTACTATCCAAACAACAGACGGAAGCGAGTACGAACAAGCCCTTACTGATGGCATGCGCATTGAACGCGCTAGATATTATACCATCACAATGAACATGGGATGCACGCCTTGGGTGGACATCGACGGTGTGAAATGGAGCAGATACAACCTGCAATATACGCCTGGCGACCAAAGAACTGGATGGGTTAGCGGCTACCACTTGGCTAAAAATCCATGGGATTACTTCTACACAGACAAGTGTGGCACCTCTCCACAGGGTGCTTGTATGCCCAATGCAACACAAACGGTTAAGTTCGACCACTTCCGTTGGGGCGACATTGCCGAGGCTTATCGCTACAGTCGCGCTTTCATGTGCTACTACTGGACTGTACGAGGCAACATCCCATCAATGCTTAGTTCAACCCAAAACTACGGCGACTTGGCTTATTACGCATCGCGTGGTAAATGGAAACTTCCTACAAAGGGCGATTTCGACAAGCTAATGGCAAAAACTGGCCAATATATTGGCTACTACAAGGATTGCAACAACAATGTTATCTACGGTATTTTGTTCGACCCCACTGTAAACAATTGCCTCAAAGGTTGGGTGCTTAGCCGAGACAATAGAAAGCTTGTTTGCTCTAATAGAGATGCTCACGGTCTGTCGTATGCTCGTTGCTATATGAAGCAATTCACGAAAGAGGATATTTGCAAGGGTGTGTTCTTCCCATTTGCAGGAAGCTACACCGACTATATAGACTGCACTCCAAGACTTAACAAGCCTGGTAGCCAAGGTATGTATTGGACCGCTTGTGGTACAAACTGCGAACAAGCTCAAGCCTTTACGGGCCAGTATATGGAATACCAAAACTTGTTCTTCTACGGAACGACAAAGGGTGCTAGTGCCATTAATCCCAAACGCAACATGTATAGCATTCGCCCGATACTTGCAAATTAAGGGTTTAATAGGGAAAGACAAAGTTGAAACTTAGATTTTTAATTGCCTTTGCCTAACAAATAATTCGTGGAGAAAAGAGATGTGCTAAGTTAAACCATCCTTTCTCCACGTTTTTTATACACTTTTTCCTACTACCTGCTTCAAAACACACCATACATCGATGAACTTTTGGTAAGCAAAAGCCTATCAAGCAAGAGGAAACGAGGCTCATCCCTCGCCCATAAGAGCGGTTTGCGCTGGAAATTATTGATTCAAAAATATTTTAATGCTGTCCGAAATAACAAAAGTCAAAACAACTTCTATCAGTAAATTTAATCTCACATTCAATTTTTCGACAACAAAAGATTGCAATTTAGAACTTTTTTACATAACTTTACAGCGTAAACACAAGTTACGTTCGCACGTTTTCGTTTAGTCGCGAGTTAATGCGGAGACATACAAACCACCTTGTAAACTTGCTTATTCGTAAGCTTGTCAACTAACAGCTGGCCTTGTCAACTTGTATACTCGTAAACTTATCAACTAACAATACAACGCCTATGAATACCAATACGCCACCCTTTACCTATTAATACCGACAAGCCATTGTTTGTCGGCAACGTTTATTAATCCTTATTACATAACAAATAATTAATTCAAAACAAGATGAAACATAAAATACTTTTATGGCTCATGCTTTTCTTTTTCCCTTTAGCTTTGGGTACGGCCTGCAACACGGAGGTGGATCTTAAAAGCATAAGGTACGAAGGAGAAGTACTCGTGCTAGAAGGCAAAAGCAGGCCTTACAACATCATTAGAGTTACAAAATCGTCTTCTAGCAAAGGGGTACCGGTAGGGGTAACTCTTGGCTTCGTTGGCACGGGATACGACAAACAGATGAGCGAGGGCGACATTGTTCATTTCCATGTGATACGTTTCCAAGAATGGCAATGGCCTAAGACAGCAGATCTCCGATGGCCGATGTATATCGGAATAGTAGAATTTTATGATAATTAACAACGCCAAATAATAACGATTACGAAACGATTATTCATTATTACATTCCTATTATTGATTACAACCGTTTCTAGAGTTGCATCCAAACAATAATATTGTAACAACCAAAAGCAATATATTACAGGGCGAGGATTACGCCTCGCACATCTACAAGAGTGAGGGGGAAAGCCCTATTATTATTCGTCCAAGGATTGTTCTGATGCTTAACACTGGTAAAACAATTGAACCCATCCTAAAAAAACAATTCAAAACAATATGAAACATAAAATACTTTTATGGCTCATGCTTTTCTTTTTCCCCTTAGCTTTGGGTACATCATGTAACACTGAAGTGAATCTTGAAAACATAACGTATGAGGGAAAAATACTGTCACTTATCAAGAACAACAATAATGAGCGTTATAACATTATTCTAATTACAAGTTCTACATCCAGAAAAGGAGTACCTGTGGGAAGCTCTATCGGTTTTTATGATAGAGACTTCGGCGAAAAGATGAACGAAGGCGACATTGTTCATTTTCGTGTGCCGATGTTTCAAAAATGGGTTGGTCCAGAAACAGCCGACCACCTTTGGCCACACTATGTGGGGATGATAAAGTTTTACGAGAACTAACAATGACTAAAAGACCACAATTATGAAACGAATATTTATTATATTGACCTTATTGCTGGGATGGGCAACTATACACGCACAACAAGGTTATCGATATGGGGATTAGCTTACTTGTTCATGGCTAATCCAATGACTTTTAATCTTAAAAGAAGGGAGAAAAGCCACACAGGCCTTTCTCCCTTCTTTATTAGTTTACTTTTCTTATCTCGTAAGTTCAATTCGTGATTAAAACCAATCGAAAGTCAATGGCTTTCGTAAAAGGTCAATCCATTTGAAAAACTACTTCGTCTCAATCTCTTCCTTCATGTCGATAAACTGCTTGTTTGCATCGTAAAACTCGTATTGCAAAAAAGCCAACTTCTGCGAAGAGACGATGTGCAAGCCAAATCCGTATTTCAATTGCCACTGTCGTTTCAAGGAAACAAACCCTTTATTAATATAAGCAGCAACGTAGGGGTGCACATGTAAATAGAATTTCTTAACACCAATCTTATTAACAAGCCGATCTATCTTTCTTTCAAGCTGGTCGGTGAACAAGATGCTCGACTTTATTTTTCCTTTTCCGAAGCATGTTGGGCAGGTCTCGTCAACACTTAAGTCCATTGCCGGTCGCACGCGTTGCCTAGTAATTTGCATCAGTCCAAACTTACTTAGTGGCAAGATATTATGTCGTGCGCGGTCTTTCTGCATGTTTTTGCACATCCTTTCGTAGAGTAGTTGTCTATCTTCAGCGACATTCATGTCGATAAAGTCTACCACGATGATGCCTCCCATGTCTCTAAGTCGTAGTTGTCGAGCCAATTCATCGGCTGCACCAAGGTTCACTTCCAATGCGTTAGCTTCCTGTCCCTTTTCCGAACGTGTACGGTTACCGCTGTTAACATCAACTACGTGCAGCGCTTCAGTGTGTTCGATGATAAGATATGCGCCGTGTTTGTAGTTTACTGTTTTCCCAAAGCTCGATTTAATCTGCTTAGTGATGTTGAAATTATCAAAGATGGGCACCTTTCCCGAATAGAGTTTCACGATGTCCACCTTGTCTGGTGCAATCATCGATACATAGTGCTTCACCTCTTTGAATACATCTTCATCGTTAACATAGATGTTTTCGTAGGTTGGGTTGAACAAGTCGCGTAGCAAAGCCACAGCCCTACTTGTTTCTTCGAACACCAATTGCGGTCTTTTTTGGGTTTTCTGCACCTTTTCGATAGCCTCTTCCCAATACTGCGTGAGTGTTTTTAGTTCGGCGTCTAGTTCTGCAACCCTTTTACCTTCGGCCACAGTTCGCACGATAACGCCACAGTTTTTAGGTTTGATGCTATGAATGAGCTGTTTTAGTCGTGCCCTTTCTTCTCCGCTTTTAATTTTAGAAGAGACAGAAACCTTATCGTTAAAGGGAATGAGTATGAGGTAACGTCCAGCGAACGACAGTTCGCACGTGAGCCTCGGCCCCTTGGTGGATATGGGTTCTTTAACAATTTGCACCAGCACCTCTTGTCCCGATGTGAGCGTAGTTTGCACACTACCATCTTTTTTCAAGTCGGGAAGTCGCGATGCCTTTGCAAAGGGATAAAGTTTTTTCCTGTCGCTTTGCACCTGTTTAAGGTACTTGGCGTATGAATCGAATTGACTTCCTAAGTCGAGATAATGAAGAAAAGCGTCGCGTTCAAATCCAACGTCTACGAAACAGGCATTAAGCCCAGGCATCAGTTTTTTTACTTTCGCTGCGTAGACATTTCCAACAGAAAACGAAACTTCACGTGGTTCGCTCTGATATTCCACTAGCCTTTTGTCTTCTAGCAGTGCTATCGATATTTCTTTCTGTTGAACGTCAATTACTACTTCGCTAGTCATCTTCTTATTAGCTCCTTAGTTCTCGTCGTAAGTACGTGTTAGGCAAGTTCTGTTAAGTCTTTATGTTTGGCCGATGCATCTCTGCAGGTGGCTATATGGTGCGTGTTAAAGGTGTTTGCGTTGATTTCACTTTCTGTTTAGCCTCATCCTGCGCCACTGTTGTTTGGCAATTCGGCTGTTTAGTAGTGTTTCAACACCCATATACCATTAAAGAGACTTACAGGCGCGTTCTATAAAAACAAGCATGATGCTCATTTTATAGAACTCGCCTTCAAAAGAACCGTGCCTAAAGGGCTAGCCGGGCCGTCCTCTGCGGATTTGTCGGCCTACCCTTCAATGGCGAATAAGCGTTAGGCAAGTGTTTTACTTGCTCTTATGCCTATTCTTTCTCAGTCTTTTTTTACGTTTGTGAGTAGCCATCTTGTGGCGTTTTCTTTTCTTTCCGCTTGGCATAGCTGTAATTTTTAAATGTTAATATAATATATATGTATTGTTTCCACCTTTAATTATTCGCCACGCATGCTTTCAACAAAGCTCTTGGCGGGTTTAAAACACGGCAAGTCGTGTGCGGCGATGGTGATTGTTGTGTTCTTGGCGATGTTGCGAGCGGTCTTAGCTGCACGATGCTTGATAATAAAGCTGCCGAAACCACGAAGGTAAACATTGTCTTTTTTGTTCAACAAGCTGCCTTTTATAGTCTCCATAAAGCTCTCAACTACCACTGAAACATCTTTCTTTTGGATGCCAGTCTGCATGGCAATCTCGTTGATAATATCTGCCTTTGTCATTCTTATTGTTGTTATTTAATGATTTACTATTTCATCCTTTCTCGGATACGGAGTGCAAATATACGAGTTTTTTATGTGATTAGAAAATATATTTGCCTTTTTTTACGCACAAAGGAGTGATTTTATTCTGTACAAACTGGCTTATTCTCAACGCCTTACATTACAACACGCAAAGCATACGAATAAAAAAGGCTGACACACCTATGATGTATCAGCCTCAATTCTTGTGATTCCGGCGGGATTCAAACCCACAACCTTCTGATCCGTAGTCAGATGCTCTATTCAGTTGAGCTACGGAACCTTGTTCTGAATTGCGAGTGCAAAGGTATAGAGTTTTTTTCTTTCCACCAAACTTTTCAGCAACTTTTTATCAAAAAAGTACGATTTTGGTTATTTTTCGCTTAAATTGGGGGCGTTGAAGGGGATTTTCGCCCCTTCAACACGTGCCCAGTTTATTTTATCAAAGACACCGAACGCTTCAAGAATGCATCCAATGCTGCTCCCTTAAGCAGTCCGTTTTGCAACAGAGCCAAGTCGATGAGTTGGTGAACAATGTCGTTGTTCTTACCAAAATCGGCCAATGTGCTTTGTTTCTTTGCACGAAGGTCGGCAATATCTTTTTCGGTTTTGCTTGCATCGGCCTTTTCTTCTTCGGTAATTTCTTCTGGTTTCTTGGCCGATTGTTGTTGGTGCAGTGCAGCCAAACGTGCCTCCAACCCCTTAATTTCAGCCTCAATGGGCTGCAATGTGTCTGTTGTGGTTTGCTTACATGCTTCCAACACACGCTTGATAAGCGCATGGTCACTGTTCAACACAACGTTATATGCATCGGGCATCTGCGCATAGAAGGCCATACCTGCCTGCAAACGTCCCATATCTTTCATGCGGCGCATGTACTCGCTTTGGGTGATAAGGATGGGTTGAACTTCCTCGCCCATGGCTTGCACTTCTGCACTAAACTCAGCTTTGTCGATATGTGGCATCTGCGAGCGGAACACTTGCGAGAGGTTTTCGCGGTCGGCCTCGTCTATATTGCTCTTCGGGGCGTCGTCTTTTTGTATCAGTCGCTCCACGATGTCGCTGTCTACGCGCACAAAATGACACTTTTCCAACTTCTGTTCCAACAAGGATGCCACGGGAACATCCAGTTCGCCCTCCAATTGTAGCACGCTATAACCTTTGGCGCGAGCTGCTTCTACATAAGAATATTGCTCGTCTTTGCTGTTGGTGTATAGACAAACCAACTGTCCGTCTTTGTCGGTTTGGTTATCCTTAATAAGCGTGCGATACTCGTCGTAGGTGAAATACTTGCCGTCTACATCCTTCAACAGGGCGAAATCTTTGGCTCGCTCGAAGAAGTCTTCTTGCGAAAGCATACCATAGTTGATGAAGAGTTTCAGACTGTCCCACTTCTCTTCAAAGCCCTTGCGGTCTTCTTTAAAAAGAGTTTGCAGGCGGTCTGCCACCTTTTTGGTGATGTAGGTCGATATTTTCTTCACGTCGCCATCGCTTTGCAGATAGCTGCGACTCACGTTTAGAGGGATGTCGGGCGAGTCGATTACGCCGTGTAAGAGCGTGAGGAAGTCGGGAACGATGCCTTCTACCTGGTCGGTAACGAACACTTGGTTGCAATACAGCATTACTTTGTTGCGCTGCAACTCGATGTTGCTGTGTATTCGGGGGAAGTAAAGCACGCCCGTGAGGTTGAACGGATAGTCTACGTTGAGGTGAATCCAGAACAAGGGCTCATCTTGCATGGGATAGAGCGTGCGGTAGAACGCCTTGTAGTCTTCGTCTTTTAGCGTGCTTGGAGTCTTTGTCCACAGCGGTTCCACATCGTTAATGATGTTGTCTTCTTCCGTGTCCACTTGTTTTCCATCCTTCCATTCGGTCTTTTTGCCGAAGGCGATGGGGATGGGCAAGAACTTGCAATACTTGTTGAGCAGCTGTTGTATGCGCGTTTTCTCCAAGAATTCGTTGCAATCGTCGTCGATATACAGCACGATGTCGGTGCCGCGGTCGTCTTTCTGCACCTCTTCTATTTCGTAAGCGGGCGACCCATCGCAACTCCACTTCACGGCTTGCGCACCCTCTTGATAGCTGCACGTTACGATTTCCACCTTTTTGCTCACCATAAAGGCCGAGTAGAAACCCAGTCCGAAGTGCCCGATAATGGCGTTGGCGTTGTCTTTGTACTTGTCGAGGAAGTCGGTTACGCCCGAAAAAGCGATTTGGTTGATGTATCTGTCAATCTCGTCGGCCGTCATTCCCACGCCTCGATCGCTGATGGTTAGTGTTCCTTTGTCGGCATCCAGGCTCACACGCACAGTTAAGTCGCCTTGTTCGCCTTTAAAGTCGCCACGCTCTGCCAGCGTCTTCAACTTCTGGGTAGCGTCTACGGCGTTAGAAACCAACTCGCGAAGAAATATCTCGTGGTCTGAATAGAGAAACTTTTTTATCACGGGGAAGATGTTCTCTGTTGTTACCCCAATGTTTCCTTTTTGCATGTTATATATAATAATGTGTTAAGTTCGTTATAATCGTTATACGTTTGCATGATATGCAAACTTTGTGCCAAGATGGAATGAGGTGTTTAGGGATGGCAGAGAGTTGGATTTGTACAAACAACGACACGTGTGCGACAGAAGAAGGGTAGTACGCAAGAGAACTGCACCAGATAGCATTGCATTTATCGTTACCTTATATATCCACTGTCGCAAAATTTACAACACATAGAAGAGAACTCTTTTAACTTTACTTATCATTACCCCAATAAATGAGCAACTCTGTATAACTGCACATTGAAGTTGTCCTAAAAATCCGTTCTTACGAGCCATAAGCATCATATTTTCTCCCCCATAAAGAACGCCATGAACATCGTTCTCAATGCACGTTTCGAGTTACAACCGCTTTTTACATCAACAAATCTGGTAGAAATTCAAATTTTATAGTATCTTTGCCAAATAGTTCGTAAATTCGAAGAACGTTAATTTTGGTTTTCCTGCGCAAAAATTAAAAAAGCTTCTCTCAATTCATTGAAATATAAAAGTCAAGACGACTTCAACTTGATAAAACTTACAGCAATGCAACATTTCACAAAACCTCACCCCAAAAATAGAACTCTGCAGATAAATAAGGATAATCAGCTTACATGCTTATTGGCTAAGGTTGATGCTGTAGAAAAGTCTTTGAAGGCAATTGGTGATAAAGACTGCAGAAAAGAGTCTTTTATCTTTGTTATAAATACAGGATTAGACGTCCATTTCTCGACTACCTTATCCTTTTTAGAAGTTAAGAATATGCTTGTGTAATTTATAATACCACCTAATTTATGTCGAAGAAAATAAAAATAGATATACTTTGCTCAAATATAGCTCCATTAGAAAACCTTCAATATTCTTATTCTGCTAATTGCTTAAAAACTGCTATATTTGCCAATAATGGAAGTGGTAAAACTTTCATAAGTCGCCTATTCCGACTTATGGAGAACAACACTCCTATATATTTAGACGACAAAGGTAATAGCCCAACTGATAGTCTGCTGCGGTTTAACTCTACAAAAGGATTATTCTCTTTTAAAATAACAGCACCTGATGATACGGTTAAAGAGGACTTTTCATTAGCTTTACACCAAAAACAGATTCCGACAATTCCACAGACTTCTTATATCTATCATACATTCAACCAAGATTACGTTGACGAAAATATACGGACTCTGGGGTTTGAAAAAGACAGCGAAATTCAAGGATATATTTTAGGGAAGTCTCACATCGATTTGGCTTCGGACAAAGCCCGATTACAAGATATTGATGATAAGGGTAAGGAACTTAGAGTGAAGTTGCAGGATATAATTAAAACTTTTCTTGATAAAAATATAAATGTTATAAGAGATATAAAAAGACTCCAAGAATACAAGCAATATTTAAGTATTGATACAATCTTAAATTCATCAACAAAATGCAGTAAAGTAGAAGTTGATAAGAATCTCAGCGATAATATAGATGATTATAACAAAATAAAATCGACGCCAGATAACCTTATAGATATTAAGTTCATAGACACAGCTGAAAGTGATTTCCTACCTACCCTTACTAATATGATTGAAAATCTTGGGAAAGTCTTCTCTATAAGTTCTTTTGCTGAAGATTTTAAACAAAAAGTAAAAAACAGGCAGGATTTTATAGAATTAGGTCTTAGATACAAGGAGGAGGAGAATGGGGTATGCCCTTTTTGTGGTCAGAAGTTTGAAAAGGAATCCCTATCCTTAATAGACAAATACACTCACTATCTTGCAGATGAAGAGGCTAAGGCAATAAAACAATTTCAAGTATATAAAAACAACATTGAGGAAGAAAAGAAGAGGCTAAAAGGTTTACAGGTGCAATCTGTACAAGCAATTAATCTCTTTAATGAGTATGGACAGAACTATATACCATCTTTTGAAAAAGAGAATCTCCAAGAAATAGAAATCAAATCCCTTGTAGAAGATTTAGATAATTTGAGTATTCACCTCAAAAAGAAACTAGACAATTTAAGTGCAAAGATTAACCTTGGCACAGAATTTATATCCCAAATTGTTGAACATTATTCGCAAGTTGAGAAGACAATCAAGGACAACAATAAAAAAATTGACGAAATAAACGCCCGCAAAAACAAAATTGGTGAGGAAAGTAAATCTATAAGGCGGAAAATTTGCAAATCGGCTTATAATAAGTTACTGGATGAGACTTCAAAAGATTTAGACACTCTCTTCTCTCTACGTGAAGCATATAAAAGACTTAATATTGAAATCCAGGAAAAAGAGGAATCTGAAAAAATAAGTAAGAAAAAAAGAGTCTATGAAACGATAAAGAAAGTTCTTGATTATTTCTTTGCAGGAAAATATAGTTTAGACGAAGATTCATTTAGGCTGATTTTTGAGAAAAGGTCTTTGGAGGAAGGGCAAGTAAAAAGAGTACTCAGTGAGGGTGAAAAAAACATAGTCGCATTCGCCTATTATATTGGGGACATGCATTTAAAAATTCAACGAGAAGAAGATTATAATAAGTTGTTTTTTATTATTGATGACCCAATATCAAGTATGGATTTCACATATGTCTATACACTATGTGGGGTTATTCGAGATTTACGGAAGATAGTTAACAAAATTCAGTATGAGAAGTTTATAATACTTACTCACAATAATGACTTTATGAGAATATTATGTTCAAATAATATTGTTACAACAAAAATTCTCCTTAGTAGAGGGAACTTAATTGCCTTTAATGAGAACTTTACCGTCCCATATATTCATCATTTAGTTGACATATACAGAACTGCTCGCAAAGGGGAGCTGTATAGCCACACTACAGCTAATTCTATAAGACATATTATAGAGACTCTCTCCAAATTCCAGAATATAGAAATATCAGAGGATAGTATCTCGGAATATATAAAGGAGAATATTCCAAATGACAAAAAATCATATACCTTTATTAATGACTTATCACATGGAGGTTGGAGAAGTGAACAAGAACCAATGACAAACGAGGATTATCAAGAAGTTTGTGAGGCTATTATCAAGCATATTGAGAAGAAATTCCCTAAGCAAATCAAGTACTGCGAGAAGTGCTGTTCTTAACATTGGGGTAACCTGCCACTCCGCAATCGCGTAATGGAAGTTAAACCCAAGTTCCACCTCTTCGGGCACGCCCACGAGTCGTATGGCACAGACGTATTTGGCAATACCGTGTTTTCCAACGGCGCAGTATTAGACGATCAATACCACCTAGTCAACGCCCCCGCACTGCTTACACTCGAAACGTAAACAAAGGGTGGTTAGTTGACAAGGTCACAAGTTAACGAGTTGACAAGTTTGTAAGTTTGTAAGTTGACAAGTTTGTAAGTTGACAAGATAACAAGTTGACAAGTTGACAAGTTTATCAAGACGCTAACGTCTTGCAACAAAGCATTTAGCCTTGCAACTTTACTACCTACTACTTTACCACTTACTACCTCACAATATAAACACATCCCCATCCCTCATCACAGGAAATGAGCGTCGCAATTGCTCTAACGCCTCAAGAGAGAGCGTGGCGCGTGCCACATCCACCTCGTTTGCTCTACATTCGGCCAGCGTTTGGCCCTGTGGGTCAAGCGCAACAGTGCCTCCACAGTAAGCATTGGCAGGGTCGTTGCCCACGCGGTTAACACCCAACACAAAGCATTGGTTCTCGATGGCGCGCGCCCTAAGCAACGTTTGCCAAGCAAAAAGGCGCGCCGTGGGCCAGTTGGCCACATATATGGCCACATCGTAGTCGCCACGGTTGCGACTAAACACGGGGAAACGCAGGTCGTAACACACCTGCAAAAGAAACCGCATGTCACCATAGCGCACCACAACGCGGTCTTCACCCTTGGTGTAACGTTTGTCTTCGCCAGCGTATGTAAAAAGATGACGCTTGTCGTAATGCCAGGTCGCGCCATCGGGCGTAACGAAATAAAAGCGATTATGCAGCCTTCCATTCTCTTCCACCGCCACACTACCAGCAACGGCACATCCTTTTTGTGTGGCCGTTTGCACCATCCAGCGATGCACATCGCCATCAGCAGGTTCCACAACAACACCTTCGCCCACCATAAACCCTGTGGCAAACATTTCGGGCAACACATAAAGCTGCGCCCCAGGATGTTTGTTCATCAACTGTTCCACTTGCTCAAGGTTCACCTTTTTGTCACCCCAAGCGATGTCGGTTTGCAATAATGCTATCTCCATTGTTTCTATTTTTAGCGATGTTTCAACCGCAAAGCTAGCATTTTTAAGCGAAACACCAAAAGAAATACACAACAACTAACAAACTCATAAACACGCTAATCCCAAAACCCACCAATTCAAAGCTTAAAACCCTAAAAGCGCAAAGCCTCATCAACTTAAAACTTCACCCACTCTAAGGTTAAAAAGCTCTAAGTCTAGAAATCTTAAAAACATACACATTTATTTACAAAACACATCTTAAATTTCACGTCATTCTAGAGAATAATTAATCGTTTTTACTGGAATTTAGTGCTAAAATTCCACATACAAAGCTCAATACATTGTCCTCTTTCAAGAAAACACATAGCATTTAGCATCAAATCGCCTTTCTATTTGAAGTAGATCTAACAAAATTTACTATCTCAAAAAACAGCTATTTGCACCAAAACAGCCTACTTTTTACTCATTTTTTGCTCCATTTCCTAGCCTTTGCACAACGTTCTTTGTAGAATAAAAATGTATCATGCACCAACAACCTATGTATTTTCTTGCATTTAGAACTGCGTTTTGCTACATTTAACCTTGCGTTTTGCAGCAAATAGCAATGCGTTTTGCACCAGATAGCAACGCGTTTTGCACGAGATAGCAATGCATTTTGCACCAAATAGCAGCACTTTTAGCACCAAATAGCGCACTTTTACGCTAAAACTGCATTTAAATACACCATCTAACTACCTAAACTTCGCTTTTCAAGCATCCCCCTTTTACGCAAAAACAACGCCCACGAGAATCGAATATTTGAACACAAGTGGGCATTTGGTGAATAACAAACCACTCATAATGTTAAAATTTACACGTAATATTTTACAAAAACATTCCTCCTTTGATTTAATGCGCAAAACCATAACACCCCCTTAAATCAAGCTTCTTTATAGAGTTTCCAACAGCAAGTATTTTTTGTAAAAAACAACAGAAATACCCCTACCAACGCTTGACTTATGCAAAAAGCACACGTTATTTAATAATATTTAGAGGCGAACATGATGATATATGTTATTAAAGTTGTACTTTTGCCATAAATTAATACTTAGAAAAGTAATACATTATGGCAGATTCTTTAGACATCCGTGAATTAAACCAACTTATCGAGCAACAAAGCGCATTTATAACCAACCTGACAACAGGCATGAACCGCGTTATCGTGGGGCAAAAACACCTCATCGAATCGTTGCTCATCTCCTTGCTTAGCGATGGACACATTCTCTTGGAAGGTGTTCCTGGACTAGCAAAGACACTCGCAATTAAAACATTAGCTCAACTTGTTGACGCCGATTATAGTCGTATACAGTTCACTCCCGACCTTTTGCCGGCCGATGTTATCGGTACGCTCGTGTATTCGCAAAAAGAAGAAAACTTCCAAGTGAAAAAAGGTCCTGTATTTGCCAACTTTGTACTGGCCGACGAAATTAACCGTGCCCCCGCAAAGGTGCAAAGTGCACTGCTCGAAGCCATGCAAGAGCATCAGGTAACTATTGGCGAAAAAACGTTCCCCTTGCCAAAACCTTTCCTTGTGATGGCCACGCAAAACCCCATTGAGCAAGAAGGTACTTACCAACTGCCCGAAGCACAAGTAGACCGCTTTATGCTGAAGGTGATTATTGACTACCCCACACTGGAAGAAGAAAAGCTCATCATACGCGAAAACATTCACGGCGGACTGCCCAAGGTGATGCCCGTTACCACAGCCAACGACATTCTGAAGGCGCGCGACGTGGTGAACCAGGTGTATATAGACGAAAAAATCGAACAATACATCGCCGACATCGTGTTTGCATCGCGCTATCCCGAACGCTATCAGCTAGCCGAACTGAAGCCACTCATCAACTATGGCGGTTCGCCTCGTGCTAGTATCAATCTTGCCAAAGCTGCAAGGGCTTATGCTTTCATCAAACATCGCGGTTATGTGGTGCCAGAAGACGTGCGCGCTGTGGTGCATGATGTGATGATACACCGCATCGGACTATCCTACGAGGCCGAAGCAAGCAACGTAACAAGCGAAGAAATCGTAAGCAAAATTATCAATAAGGTGGAGGTGCCTTAAGATGGATGCACTCGAACTGTTTAAACAGGTACGGAAAATTGAAATAAAAACCCGCGGACTTAGTAGCAACATCTTCGCGGGACAATACCACTCGGCCTTCAAAGGCAGGGGTATGGCTTTCTCGGAGGTGCGAGAATACCAGTTTGGCGACGACGTGCGCGACATTGATTGGAATGTAACGGCACGCTTTCGCCGACCTTTCGTTAAGGTGTTCGAAGAAGAACGCGAACTCACCGTGATGCTTCTCATCGACGTGAGTGGCTCGCTCGACTTTGGAACAGCGCAACGCACCAAACGAGAAATGGCCACCGAGATGGCCGCCATCTTGGCTTTTAGCGCCATACAAAACAACGATAAAATTGGCGTTATCTTCTTTTCCGACCGCATTGAGAAATACATCCCACCCAAAAAGGGACGTAAACACATCCTGTACATCATTCACGAGATGCTCGACTTTAAACCCGAAAGCAAACGAACGAACGTTGCCGCGGCCATCGAATATCTCACTAGGGTAATGAAACGCAGGTGCATCGCATTCGTGGTGAGCGACTTTTACGCCGATAACAGTTTTCAAAAAGAACTGCAAATTGCCAATTCTAAACACGATGTAGTGGCTATTCAGGTGTACGACCAACGTGCAAAGACGCTACCCAACGTGGGATTGATGAAGGTGATGGACGCCGAAACAGGTCACGAAATGTTTATCGACACTGCCAGTGCTAAACTTAGACGGGCACACAACGAATATTGGACGGAAAGAATGAACACACTTCGGACCACGTTCGCACAAAGCAACGTAGACTGGGTGTCGGTGGCCACCAACGAAGACTATGTTAAAGCACTGATGCTTTTATTCATGCAAAGAGGACAAAACAGATGATTAAACGACAAGTAACGCTGCTCATCGTCGCGCTATTGGCTCTTGTCGCCAACGCTCAGGTAACTGTGGAACAGAAAATAGACTCGTTCGCCATCTTTATCGGACAGCAAACGAACCTACACCTGATTGTAACGGCACCCAAAGGGCAAGCGGTGGTGTTCCCCAACTTTAAACCCTCGGAACACATGGTGCCTGGTATTGAGGTGCTACAAACCTCAGAAGAGGAAACTACCGAGCTAGACAATGGACTGCAAAAAACCACGAAAAGCTACACGCTCACCTCGTTCGACGAGAAACTATACTCGCTACCAGGACTGAAAGTAAAGGTGAACAACAAAGAATACGAAGCTAACGTGTTGGCACTAAAAGTGGTTACGATGGACGTAGACACGCTTCACCCCAATCAGTTCTTCCCACCGAAAGACGTTCAGAACAATCCTTTCTCGTGGACCGACGAACCATGGGCGTCAATATTCTACTTAAGCGTGCTGATGCTGCTGCTTGCTGCATTGGGCGTTTACCTCATCGTGAGGCTCAAACAAAACAAACCCGTTATCACACGCATACGTATAGTAAAGAAAATACTGCCTCACCAAAAGGCTATGACGGCCATCGAACGCATAAAAGCCGAGAGAATGACCGCATCGGAAAATCAAAAGGAGTATTACACACAACTCACCGACGCCCTAAGACAATATATCAACGAACGCTTTGGCTTTAATGCCATGGAGATGACCAGTTCGGAAATCATCGAACACCTAAACGCGAATGGCAATCAGGAAATGATGAACGAACTAAAAGAGATTTTCCAAACAGCCGACTTGGTGAAATTTGCCAAATATGCAACGCTGATTAACGAGAACGACCTCAACTTGGTTAACGCTATTGAGTTTATCGACAAGACCAAGATTGAAAACCAACCCGACACAGAACGTATCGTACCCGAGCTTACCGAGGCCGATAAACGTACAAAACAAACACGACTGGCACTCAAAACTGTTATTTGGACCATCGGCGTTTGCGTGGTGGCCATAGCGGTGTACATCGCTTACAGCCTCTACGATGTGCTGGGTTAACAAACCTCAAGGATAAATACCATTATGGAATTTGCTAACAAAGAATATTTCTTTCTGCTTGCGCTCCTTGTACCATACTTGTTTTGGTACTTCATCTATAAAAAAAGGGGCGAACCCACCTTGCGCATGAGCGACACAAAGGCCTATCGCTACGCCCCCAAAAGCTGGCGAATGCGACTGATGAACTTGCCTGTGCTGCTGAGGTGTGCCACTTTTGCGCTGGCCGTTATCATCTTGGCCAGACCACAAACGCATACTTCGTGGGGTAACAAGCAAGTGGAGGGCATCGATATCATGCTAGCCATGGACGTTTCGACGTCGATGCTGGCCGAAGACCTCACACCTAATCGTATGGAGGCCGCTAAAGAAGTAGCCGCTGAGTTTATTGCAGACAGACCAAACGACAATATCGGTCTGACAATTTTTGCAGGTGAGGCCTTTACGCAATGCCCAATGACCACCGACCACACATCGCTACTCAACATGTTGCAAAGCGTTAGAACCGACATTGCTGCCAGAGGACTGATTCAAGACGGTACTGCTATTGGCATGGGACTGGCTAACGCCGTTTCGCGTCTTAAAGATAGCAAGGCCAAAAGCAAAGTGGTAATTCTGCTTACTGATGGTTCGAACAACATGGGCGACCTCTCTCCGATGACTAGTGCCAACATCGCTAAAAGTCTAGGCATACGTGTTTACACCATCGGCGTGGGCACTAACAAGGTGGCTCGCTATCCTATGCCTGTGGCTGGTGGCGTGCAATATGTTAATATGCCCGTAGAAATAGACACCAAAGTGCTTAAAGACATCGCCGCCACTACCGACGGTAATTTCTATCGCGCAACAAATAACCAAGAATTGAAGCAGATTTATAAGGATATCGACAAGCTGGAGAAATCGAAAATGAGCGTTAAGAAGTTCTCTAAACTCTACGAGGCCTACCAGCCTTTCGCCATCTTGGCCATCCTTACGCTGCTCGCTGAAATTCTGCTGCGCACCACTGTGCTAAGGCGAATACCGTAAAAGAGGCCTCACCCCCACCCCCTCTCCAAGGGGAGAGGGGAGTAATATACCTTGCTGTTTAAAGGTGAAAGAGTGAGAAATATGGCCAACGCCCACAAAGCTGCGCATGGTTCTAGTTGTTTTAGTGTCCCTAGTGAGCCCTGATTTCCCTTGTGTTCCTAGAATGCCTAGTTACCTAAACTCCTCAAAATACAACCCCATTTTAACTGGAAAAAGAAATGTTTAGATTCGAAGACCCTATATATCTATGGCTGCTGTTACTAGTGCCAGTATTGGTATTAGTAGCCCTCTTAGGCCATCGCAAACGAAAGAAACAACTGAAAGCTTTTGGCGAACCAGAACTGCTTAAAGACCTCATGCCCGATGTTTCTGCCTATCGGCCATGGGTTAAACTAGGCTTAGCCGTTTTCGCCTTTGCCCTTTTGGTGGTGATGTTGGCTCGTCCACAGATGGGAACGAAAATAACCCACGAGAAAAGAAACGGTATTGAAGCCGTTATTGCCATCGACGTGAGCAACTCGATGATGGCTCAAGACGTTGTGCCTTCACGACTAGAGAAAAGCAAATTGCTTATCGAAAACCTCGTTGACCACTTTACACACGACCGCATTGGACTCGTTGTGTTTGCAGGAGACGCCTTTGTGCAGTTGCCCATTACCACAGATTACGTGTCGGCCAAAATGTTTTTGCAAAACATAGACCCCTCTCTGGTGGCCACGCAAGGCACAGACATCGCCAAAGCAATCAATCTTTCGATGAGAAGTTTTAGCCAACAAAAAGACATTGGCAAAGCGGTTATCGTGATAACAGATGGCGAAGACCACGAAGGGGGCGCACTCGAAGCGGCTAAAGCTGCCAACGACAAAGGCGTGCGCGTGTTTATTCTGGGCATTGGTAGCACCAAAGGGGCGCCCATTCCACTACAAGAGGGAGGCTATCTCACCGACCGCAACGGACAAACTGTGCTAACAGCACTTAACGAAACCATGTGTAAGGAGATTGCACAAGCCGGAAAAGGAACTTATATCCACGTAGATAACACCAACGACGCACAAGAAAAACTAAACGACGAATTGGCTAAACTGCAACGAGCAGACACACAAGCCGTGATATATAGCGAATATGGCGAACAATTCCAAGCCGTGTGTATCATCGTTATCATTCTGCTTATTGCCGAAATACTCATCCTCGATATAAAAAATCCTAAGCTGCGCAACATCCATCTCTTTGGTTCTAAAAAACCAATGGCCATGTTGCTGCTGCTCATTGTGCCCACATTGGCCTTTGCACAAAGCGACAGACACTTTATCAGAACAGGAAACAAACTCTATCGCAACCAAAACTACCCTAAAGCAGAAGTGGAATACCGCAAAGCGATGTCGCAAAACGGAAGCAATGCACACGCGGTTTACAACCTGGGTAATGCGTTGATGATGCAGCAAAAAGACTCGGCAGCCATTGTTCAACTTGAAAACGCAGGTAAAATGGAGGCAAACAAAACTCGTAAGGCTATGGCTTACCACAACATTGGCACCATCTGCCAACGCCATCAGCTATATGGCGACGCCATTAAAGCCTATGAAGAAGCCTTGCGCAATAATCCCAATGACAACGAAACGCGCTATAACCTAGCTCTGTGTAAACGCTTGAACAAAAACAATAAGGAACAACAGAAACAACAACAGCAACAACAACAACTAAAAGAACAGCAAAAAGAGCAAAAACAAAAAGAGAAACAGCAACCCAAACCCAAAGAACAAATGAGTAAGGAAAACGCTGAACAACTGCTCAACGCTGCCATACAAGACGAGAAAGCCACTCAGCAAAGACTGAAGAAGGCAACGCAACAGCCGTCGAGAAGAACGGTTGAGAAAAACTGGTAACAACGATGTTAACCACATACATCTAAAAAACAAATGGTTCTATGAAGCGAATGAAAAGAATAATCCTATTAATGCTGGCCATAACCCACATCACGATTGGGGCAGCTCAACGCCTTACGGTGTCGGCTCCTTCGACTGTGGCCGCCGGAGAGAACTTCCGAATAGCTTATACCATCAACACACAAGACGTAGACGACTTTAAAGCGGGTAACATTCCAGCGGGAATAGAGGTGATTGCTGGCCCTTATACCTCATCGCAATCAAGTTATCAAATGACTAACGGCCACACTAGCTCTAGTTCGTCAATAACTTATACCTACACGCTCTACGCCACAAAGAATGGTTCTTACACCATTTCACCAGCCAAAGCAGTGGTTAGAGGCAAGACTGTGGTGTCGCCTGCACTTAAAATTAATGTCGTGGGCACGGCTAAACCCAATGCCAACGGTGCTCCAAAAATGCACGAAAGCGACGAAAGCGACCCTGTGCGCACTGCTGGTACAAACATTTCGGGCAGTGACCTCTTTATTAAAGTGAGCGCAAGCAAACAAAGAGTGCGCGAACAAGAACCCGTTCTGCTATCGTATAAGGTATATAGCCTCGTGGAGTTAACACAACTCAATGGTAAAATGCCCGACCTCAATGGCTTTCACACACAAGAAGTGAAACTCCCCACGCAAAAAAGCTTCCATCTTGAAAGACTTAACGGCAAAAACTATAAATGTGTTACCTGGAGTCAATACGTGATGTACCCACAGATGAGTGGCGAACTCAAGATTCCCAGCATCAAGTTTGATGGCATCGTGGTACAAAGAAACCGCAGCGTCGACCCCTTTGAAGCTATCTTCAATGGCGGTTCGGGCTATGTTGAAGTGAAAAAAGAAATCGAAGCTCCTGGTTTAACGCTACAAGTAGACCCTCTGCCCGCTCGCCCTGCTAACTTCTCGGGTGGCGTTGGCAACTTCACCATCTCGGCACAACTCAACAAAAAGGATGTAAAAACAGGCGAACCGCTCAACCTACGCATCGTTGTGAGTGGCTTGGGAAACCTAAAACTGCTTAAAGCGCCAGTGGTTAACTTCCCCAAAAGCTTCGACAAGTACGACGTTAAGATTACCGATAAAACCCAACTTACCACTAATGGCATTGAGGGTAATATGATTTACGACTACTTGGCCGTGCCACAACAAATCGGAAAATACGAAATTCCACCCACAGAGTTTGTATTCTACGACACCAAAACGCAACAATATCGCACTATTCGCACACAAGCTTTCTCACTAAAAATAGAGAAAGGAACGGGTACGAGTTCGGAAATGAGTAAGTTCGAAGACGAACAAAACAAAGATATACGCCCCATCATGCAGGGACCTGCCGTGATGATTAAGCAAGACAACATGTTCTTCACCTCCATGCTGTGGTATTTGCTGCTTTTTATCATCGTGGCTGCCACAGTCATTGCCTTCTTTGTGCTCCGTCAAAGACAAGAGATTAATTCAGACTCACGCCGACTGCGCGGTTCTAAAGCAAACAAGGTGGCTGCTCGCCGACTGAAATTGGCTGAAAAACTAATGGAGGAAGGGAAGCAAAACGATTTCTACGATGAGGTGCTGCATGCCCTTTGGGGATATGTTAGCGACAAACTGGGCATCTCGGCCGAGCAACTCACCCGCGAAAACATAGCCGAAATGCTCAACCGACGAGCCGTTAACACCGAAACCATCGACAGTTTTATCGCTGCTATAGACGAATGCGAGTTCGAACGTTATGCACCTGGCGACTCGCAAGGCAACATGAACAAAACCTATCAGATGGCCGTTAAAGCCATCATGGACATCGAAGCCACTATGAAATCGAATAAAAAAGGGAGCTTGATGCTGCTCGCGCTGCTATTTTGCACGCTATCAATAACGGCCAACGCACAAACTAAAGCCTCGGCCGACCAAGAATACAAGCGCGGAAACTATCAACAGGCAATCGCCGACTATAAACAGCTACTCAAAAAAATGCCTTCGGCCGAGCTGTATTACAACTTAGGCAATGCCTATTTTCGTTCGGATAGCATTCCTCAAGCCATTTTGGCCTACGAAAGAGCTGCGTTAATAAACCCAGGAAACAGAAGTATAAGGTTTAATTTGCAGTTTGCACGGGGTAAGACCATCGACAAGGTGGCCGAACCCGATGAAATGTTCTTCGTTACTTGGTGTCGATCCATGGCCAATCTCACCACTGTAGACGGATGGGGCTCTATGGCTTTGGCGGCTATTGCGCTCTTGGGATGCTGCATCTTGTTGTATTTCTTCAACTCGCGCATCGCCATTAGAAAGGTTGGCTTTGTCTCTTCCATCGCCTTTGGTGTACTCTTCATCTTGTGTACGGTCTTCGCTATGTACCAAAAAAATGCCTTAACCAATAAGGAAGGGGCTATAATCATAGCGCCGTCTACCAACTTAAAGAAGACACCCATCCGCTCGGGAGCCGATGAAGCTGTGCTACACGAAGGCACAAGGGTTGACATTACCGACCGCTCTATCAAGGGATGGATTGGCGTTAAGCTGGCCGATGGACGCGAAGGGTGGATTGAACAAGACGTTGTTGAAGAAATTTAAGGTGTAAAAACGTGGTTCGCATGCTTGCTAGTGCTGCTCTTTGCACTGCGCGGTGCTTGCTGTTAGCGATTTCTCTGCACTTTATAAAATACAAGGGGATGCAAATTGCCACTGCATTTGCACCCCTTTAGCCATCACTTCTGGTGCGCTTATATATATAAGGTGTAGTCATCTCCACACTAACTCATCTTCTTGACTATGCATTGGGCTACAATGTGGCCACCCATTTTCTGCTTTTGCAACTACACCTTATATAATAAGGAGGGCACAAATGCAGGCCATAGCAAACTAACAATAGGCGCCGCCCCAATAAAATCCCTGCTTTGCCATTGCTATCACCAGTCGCAATAACGGCTAACACCAGTCACAACAGTGGCTAACACCAATCGCAATAACGGCAAACACCAGCCGCAACAGCGGCAAGCATCATCAACAACAAAACAGTCATCTATAAAAGGCCACAGAAAAAGAAAAAAATGAACCTCACCCAACTATTGGAAATAGACCGAGCAGTGCTTGCTTGGTTCAACGGGAGCAACTCGCTCTTCATTGACGCGCTAGCTCAAAACCTCACGTCGGGTTTTACATGGATACCTCTTTACTTGGCACTCGTCTTCGTAATTATTAAAAACAACGACACCATGCCCCAAATATTCCTCGCCATAGGATGTGCGGTGCTTGCCGTTGTGGTGGTTAGCGTATCGGTAGAACTCATCATCAAGCCCCTCTTTGCTCGTTTGCGACCCAGCCAAGACCCGCTCATAAAGCACACCATCGCAGTGGTTAACGGCATGCGTGGCAGTCAATACAGCTTTTTTTCGGCCCATGCCGCCAACACTTTCTCATTGGCTGTCTACCTCAGTTTGCTCATCAAGAGCCGGTCTTTGTCTGTGATGCTTGTTTCGTGGTCGGCTATTAACTGTTGGACGCGCCTTTATTTGGGTCTCCACTACCCCTCAGACATCTTCTTCGGACTGCTTTGGGGCGCCCTCGTGGGATGGTCGTCCTATGCCGTTTATCGTCGTTTCGGAAAACCATTAGGCCTACCCCGCACCCAACAAACATCTCAAACCACCGCCACAAGCTATCTCCAGGCCGACATCGCCAGGCTGCTCTACATCATGGCGCTATGGATTGGCGTCGTCATCATATATAGTATTTTCAATACATAACAATGGATACAAAACATATCAGGATAAAAGACTATAACTACGACTTACCCGATGAGCGCATCGCAAAGTTTCCTTTGCCCCAACGCGACCAAAGTAAGCTGCTTGTTTACAATCATGGTGACATTTCGCAAGACGTGTTTACCAACATCACCCGCTATCTTCCGCAAGGCGCTCTCATGGTTTTCAACAACACCAAGGTTATACAAGCGCGACTTCATTTCAGAAAAGACACAGGTTCGCTTATTGAAATATTCCTTCTCGAACCTGCTTTGCCTGCCGATTACGAACAGATGTTCCAAACCACTAACGCCTGTTCGTGGTATTGCATGGTGGGAAATCTCAAGAAATGGAAGACGGGTGCACTCACCACTATCGTGGATATACCAGGACAACCGCCCGTAACACTAACAGCCGAGCGCGACCTTTCGTGCGACACGGCGTTGAAAATAGACTTCAAATGGACGGCAGCCGATAAGCTTTCTTTTGCCGAACTCATCGACAAAGTGGGCGAACTGCCCATCCCTCCTTATCTCAACCGCAACACACAAGAGAGCGATAAAACCACTTACCAAACCGTTTACTCCAAAATTAAAGGCTCGGTGGCTGCACCTACTGCGGGCTTACACTTCACCCAAAGGGTGCTTTCTGATATCGACCAGCATGGCATAGACCGCGAAGAACTTACTCTTCACGTTGGCGCTGGCACCTTCAAACCCGTTAAAAGCGACGAAATCGAAGGTCATGCCATGCACACCGAATATGTAAGTGTGCACCTTTCCACCCTCGAAAAACTGCTCAAACACAATTGCGAAGCCATTGCTGTGGGCACCACCAGCGTGCGAACGCTCGAAAGCTTGTACTACATGGGGTGTAAGGTAATGGCTGATGCCAACATTGCTCTCGAAAAACTGCACGTCAATCAATGGGAACCCTATGCGCCTACTGCCATCAATATTGAACCGGCTGAAGCCATTGGCCAACTCATTGCCTACATGCAACGCAACAATCTGCCTACACTTCACTCAAGCACGCAGATTATCATCGCACCTGGTTACAACTATAAAATTGTTAAACGCCTGGTAACCAATTTTCACCAGCCACAAAGCACGCTGCTTTTACTGGTTAGTGCCTTTGTGGGTGGCAAATGGAAAGACATTTATCGCTATGCACTAGACAACGATTTCCGCTTCTTAAGCTATGGCGATAGCAGCATTCTCATACCCTAACAACAACAGCAAAACAATGAAAAAAGGTGATAAAGTAAGATTTCTAAGCGAAACGGGGGGCGGCATCGTGGCTGGTTTCCAAGGAAAAAACATCGTTCTGGTGCAAGATGCCGATGGTTTTGAAATTCCCATGAGCATTAACGAGGTGGTTGTGGTAGACGAAGAGTTAGACCGCAAACAAGGACGAACCTCCTCGGCTGCTACTCAATCCAAACCCAACTCCACACAACAGGATGCACCCGGCAAGCAGTCTATCAAGGCGCTGCTGAGTGGCGGATACGAAAACGCTGCCGATAACACTGACTCTGAATACGAAACCGACCCTTCGGACAATGAGATCACGTTTCGTAAACCGGTTGAAGAGCGCGCAGGGGGCAACAGCTTAAACGTGTATCTGGCCTTTGTGCCCGAAAATGCACAACAACTTAGTCAAACCAAGATGAATCTCGAATTGGTTAACGACAGCAATTATTACCTGCATTACACCTTTGCCACTGCCGAAGGAGAAAGCTGGACGCTACGCCACGAGGGCGAAATGGAACCTAACACTAAACTGAAACTCGACACCATTACCTCCGAAGACTATAACAGCTTGCAACAAGTGGCTTTCCAAGCTATTGCTTTCAAAAGACAAAAAAGCTATGTGCGCAAACCTGTTATCGATGCTAAATTGCACATCGAACCGCTGAAGCTCTTCAAACAACATCTCTTTGCCGAGTCTCCTTTTTACGACCAACCTGCCATGCTCTACACCATCGTAGAGGGAGACGAACCTGCTGAGACACCCATCGAACAAATTGATGCCGATAAACTGAAGCTTGAAATGCTCTCTAAAGCGGCTCTTCAAAAGATGAAACACGATGCTAATTCGTCTAAAAACATTGCTGCTGCATCTGCAAAAACTGCTCATGGCGACCGCAAAGCCAACGAACCGCTGGTGGTTGACCTTCATGCGCACGAGATTTTGGAAACTACTCAAGGCATGAACTCAATGGATATTCTGCAATATCAGCTTGAAGTGTTCCGCCGAACGCTTAAAGAGCATGCTGCCGAACGTGGACTTAAAATCGTGTTTATTCACGGTAAGGGCGAAGGTGTGTTGCGAAAGGCCATCATCAACGAACTTAACCGCAACTTCAAACACTGCACTTATCAGGATGCTTCGTTCCAAGAATATGGCTACGGGGCTACTTTGGTGAAGATTGGATAAAAGGTGAAAAGCCTTAGAAAGGGTGAAAAAATGAAAAGTGAAAAGGTAAAAAGCCTTAGAAAGATGAAAGGGTAAAAGATGGCTTCGCACACAATGCAGGGTACAACTACATTCCATCTTCGCTTCTCTTGAAGGCACAATTTCCTTTGCTCTCCTATATTTCACTGCTCCTTGAGAGTTTTGACTAACGAATTTCGCATAGCTTTTGGCACAAACCCTTTACTCCATAACTCCTTAACACATCAAAAACCACTCCTTAACTTCTCAAAGACAACTTCTTAACTTCTCAAAAATAAAGTCATGCAACACGGATATATCAAAGTGGCGGCAGCTATTCCAGCCGTAAAGGTGGCCGATTGCCATTTTAACGCCCAACAAACAGAGGCGCAAATACTACAAGCTGAAGAACAAGGGGCCGAGATTGTGGTGTTTCCCGAACTGGGTATCACAGGTTACACCTGTCAAGACCTCTTCGCTCAACAACTTTTAATCGAACAAGCCGAAGTGGCTGTGCGCTCATTGGTGGCCAACACCAAGGCGCTCGACGTTATTTCGGTGGTGGGTGTGCCTGTGGCGGTAGACAGCATCCTACTTAATTGCGCCGTGGTGTTTCAGCGTGGGCACATCCTGGGCATCGTTCCTAAAACCTATTTGCCCAATTATAGCGAGTTCTACGAAAAAAGATGGTTTGCCTCCACTCACCATCTTAACGACACTTCCATCTGCTACGCTGGACAAGAGGCGCTGCTCACAGCTCAAAGTCAGATATTCGTAACCGCCGATGGCGTGAAATTTGGCGTTGAAATATGCGAAGACGTGTGGGCACCCAATCCTCCTGGCACTTATTTGGCACTTGCTGGCGCCGACATTGTGTGCAACCTTTCGGCTAGCGACGAACTTATTGGTAAACACAACTATCTTAAAAGTCTGCTTGCACAGCAAAGTGCGCGCACCATGGCTGGCTATGTGTACAGCGGATGTGGCTTTGGCGAAAGCACACAAGACCTGGTTTACGGGGGAAATGCCATGGTTTACGAAAACGGAAAGCTGCTTGCACAAAACCAACGCTTTGTTTTCGAACCGCAAATGGTGGTTACCGACATCGACATCTTTAAACTGAGGGCCGAACGCCGCACCAATAGCACCTACGTCAATGCTCAACATGGCCACACGGCTTTGCTGCACAAGGCCTTTGCACCCATACACAATAGGCCCTTTACACTGCAACGGGCCATAAATCCCCTACCCTTTGTGCCACTTAACGAGATGATGCACGATAGCTGCGAAGAGATTTTCAACATTCAAGTCTCTGGCTTAGCCCAACGACTAAAACACATCCACGCCTCTAAAGTGGTGCTTGGCATCAGTGGCGGATTAGACTCCACGCTGGCTCTGCTCGTATGTGTGCGCACGTTCGACAAACTTGGCCTGTCGCGCAAGGGCATTGTGGGCGTCACAATGCCAGGTTTTGGCACCACCAATCGCACCTATCGCAACGCCATCGACCTGATGAGCCAATTGGGAATTACCACACGCGAAATAAATATTGCCAAGAGTGTTACACAACATTTTGAAGACATTGGCCACGACATGGCCGTGCACGATGTGGTGTACGAAAACGGACAGGCACGCGAACGCACACAAATATTGATGGACCTAGGGAATAAAGAGGGCGGTATTGTTGTGGGAACGGGCGACCTTTCTGAACTGGCGCTGGGCTGGGCCACATACAATGGCGACCACATGAGCATGTATGCCGTGAACGTTAGCATACCCAAAACCCTCATTAGGCACCTGGTGCGCCATGTGGCGCAAACCATGCACAACGACGAAACGCGCACCACACTCTACGATATCATCGATACACCCATCTCGCCCGAACTTATTCCGGCCGACGAAGCTGGTAATATCAAGCAGAAAACCGAAGACTTGGTTGGCCCCTACGAGTTGCACGACTTCTTTATCTACCACTTCTTGCGCCACGGTTTCACGCCCCAACGCCTCTATCTCATGGCTCGTCACGCCTTTGCTGCACCCCAACAGCGTGCCAATCAATACACCGACGACGAGATAAAGCATTGGCTAAGGGTGTTTATGCGCCGCTTCTTTACGCAGCAATTCAAACGTTCGTGCCTACCCGATGGGCCTAAAGTGGGTAGCGTTAGCCTTAGTCCGCGTGGCGACTGGCGCATGCCTAGCGATGCAACTGCCCAAATGTGGCTCGACCAATGCGATAAGCTATAAATAATAGCTTTATCTTCGAGAGGAGTTTTTATGTGGGTAAGATTATTACCCAGATAAAAACTCCTTTCTTTTTTATCCTAAATTGGTTGTGTGTGCCACTTTGTTTTTGCTTGCTTGTTGAGCCAATTAACCGCCTTAGTCTTTAAGGCTGAGTGCCCTTCGCAAAAAAGGATAAGACGTACAAGATGCCAACTGAAAAATAAAGAGAGACTGGAAGCAATGAATGCAAGATAAAACAGAGCACAATCGGTCTAACACCTAATTTTTCTTGTTTCGAATTGTGCATTTTATATTTGTACAATATTTGGCCCTTTCAACTTGTTGTCGTGTCTATGTCTAAGCCTTATATGTTGTTAGCGCGTTCAACATTATTTTTCACCATCCCCCGTTGCGTTGTGTTGTGTACTGATTTCGATTAGTTATCGGCTACAATGCGCTGGCATTGTCACCATAAAGTCCGCATCATTTACAACAAACACGCAAAACATTCGCAACAAGGCAACAACCACCCCCCAACAAGTACTCAACCAATCTCAACAACAACCAGCCAAAGTAATGCAAGCTCGCGTAAAAAGCGAAACAAAATGTAAAATATTTAGCGCAAATTTTAACACCAATAGCTCACTTTTTACGCACCAACTTCAAACTCGTTGCCAAATATTCAATTCTCGCGAAGGTTTTTCACCCATCAAAAAGTTGCGTAAACGTTGGTCAACAAAACGCATATTCTTACAGAAAGACTCAATTTCAACAGTTAAAACGTACTATTTGCAGCAAAACACAAGGCTATTTGCAGCAAAACGCAGTGCTAACTCCTACTAAACGCAAGGCTAACTCTAGCAAAACGCAAGGTAAAATGCAGCAAAACGCAAGGTAAAATGCTAGAAAACGCAAACAGAAATGCATTATTTTACTCATTAAGGATGTATATACATTTAACGAACAAGAAACAAATAACCCAAATTTGAGGTAAAAACGGTCTTAAAAACTTACCTTTTAGCTACTAAAAGCTGTTTTTAGCGCTGTTAAAAATTGGTGCTGGGGCAACAAATAGAAAGGCTAAATGCTACTAAATTGCAGTTTGGCATTCAAAAACGATGTAAAATAAAAAATAAAATGCCGAAATTTGGGCCAAAATGCATGCTATAAAGCATTTATTTTCTCTAGAATGGCTTGGTTCGAAGAGCACGTTTTGTAAAGTTTTGCTACTCCATTTAACAATATTATAACAACAAACAGATTAGCTAATCCACCGCAGCGTCTTAATATATTTCGGTAAAACCCCATCTTTATTGCAGCATTCGTGGCTAACCCTTACAACCATTGGTAGGTTGTGGCGTTAAACCCTCGCACACAACCATGCATTCTACCTAGATAAATAAGGCATATAGGCCATAAATTATGAGCAAAAAACCATAAAAAAGGCTGAACCCCATATAGGAATTCAGCCTTTAAAAAAAGTGCGGGCAAAGTATTTATTCGTGCCCAGCCACATTAAGTTTAAAAAAAAGTCATACTAGAAAGCATAACCCACGCCAACCATCAACGCATCAACACCATATTCGGCAAATGCATGATGATAAGCCAAGTTGAGTTTAAAGCCTTTAAGTTGTCCACCAGCACCAACAGTAAGTGCATTAGAGCCCTTGTTGGCAAACTGATAGCCCACTCGTGCAGACACCAATTGGTTGTAGGTGTAATCCAGGCCAGTACCAACGAGCGTCTCATGAGCATCTTTTGGGGTGAAATATCGGCACGAAAGCGCATAAGTTAGGTTGTGCTTAGGCGCAACAGTCACCAGCCAATCGCCCCCAGCCACAAACGAAGTGGGCAGACTTTGAGGCACCCCCGTATCGTTAAACTTCACCGATTTGCCAAAATCCAGCAGTCTCACGCCCAGGTTTAGCACGCTAGGCATGTTCTTAGCCACAGAAAATGGTTGCTGAAATGCCGCTCCCAGCGAGAAAGCCAAAGCGTTGGCACTGGTGGCAGCATGCGCATGCGCATAGGTTACCGTGGCATACACAGCCACTTGAGACGTTACAGAGAAAGCATAACCCAGGTCGAGCGTTACGTCGTAGGGCGAAACACTGGCCGTGGTGCCCACGGCATTAACGGCCGGAACAGTGAGTCCACCCAGATAACGCATACCAGCCATCAGCGCCGAACGATTAGCAAAGCGATAACCAGCTGCAAAATTATACTGCATCAGTCGGCCGTCATCGGTTTTAGGTTGTGCTTCGAGCGAAGCATCAGCCACAAAACGCTGGTCGCTAAAGGCAAGTGCAGCCGGATTAGCGTAAATATGCATCTGATTGGCATGGCCAAGTAGGGTTCCACCCATCGCTGCACTGCGCGCATCGGGTGTGGCTTCGAGCACAGGAAGAATACGACTTTGCGCCGTTACCTCCATTGCCAGGCAAGTGCCCAGTGTGATAAGTGCCATAGATATCTTGTTCATAGCGTGCTATTATTTCTTAATGAAAGTATGTTTGCTTGTTATGCGCTCGGTTTTGAGCAGCAGGTAATAGGTGCCAGGCGCAAGGCGGTCGATGCCCAATGTAACTTCTTTCGTGGTGGCATTGGGCGTTAGCGTTTCGTCGATGAGTTTTTCACCACGAAGAGAGGTTACAATAACCTGCACTTGTGCCACATTGCTACGCATCAGTGCCTTGAGATAGCTATGCGCTGGTATGGGATAGATGGCGTGCACATCGGGCGCATTGCTATCGGTTACACGCACTTGCAGCGTGGTGGAGCTGCGTTTGCCACCGTCGATGGCCGTTATGGTAATGGTTGCCACACCCCTTTTGCCCGACTCAAGAATGAGTTGCGAGCCCTTTGTTGAGGCTTTCACCACCCCTTCGTTGCTAGACGAGGCAGTGAATTGCAGTTCGGCGCCACTCATAGAGTTAAAAACGTTGGCCAAATTGATTTGGGCGGCATCGCCTTGTTCGAAAAGCGACACATCGCTCAGCGTGTTAACGAGTTGCGGTGCAGTGTGAGCCACCACCTTATACACAAATTTTTGAAGCGTTTGACCACCCAATTGGTCGGTAAGCGTAACATCAAAGCTGTACAAGCCCGGTTTATCCACCTTGATAAGCAAGTCGAAGGCATTGCCCACACGTTTAAAGTCAACGCCTCGTGGCAGTTCGGTGGTGTTGTAAATCCAAGTATGTCCATCCTCATCGTTCACAGGTAGCACCTTATGGAAGTAAGGTTGCGTGTCGAGTAGGCGCAGCGTGTCGCCAATAGTAGCCCCAAACACAGGGGCATGGTTCATTCGGGTGGTGAAATTAGCCATCACTTCGGGCGAGAGATTGTTAAAGCGGTCGCGTGCAACCATCTTCACAACATAGTCAACCCCCGTTTCAAGTCCATTGAAATCGTGCTGCATCTGCGTTCCCACAGTCATATCATACGAATAACGCGTAACCTTTAGTACGGGATTGGCCATATCAGCCTTTTTATATAGCCATATATCATAGGCAAACGCGGTGCGTTCGGCGTTCAGAGCATCGTCATCGGCGGTGACGTTCCATGTGATTTGAGCGTCGTAATATCCACGAGTAGCATCTGCAGACCAATCCGTAACGCTAAGCACAGGCGTTTCGGGCTTCAGCGTTTCGGGGTCTGAAAGAGCGAAATCGGCATCAATATATCCCACGCCCATTTTACCTGCGAGGTTGGCATCGGTCTTAACAGCATAGGGACTGTTGGTCTTTACGGCCCCCATTAGTCGGTTACGAAGGTCTTCGCTTGTGAAGTTGGGATTGTCTTTACCAAACTTAGACACCACCAAAGCAGCCACACCCGATACGTGTGGGGCAGCCATCGACGTGCCTTGAGCGTAGGCATAGTTGTAGTCGGTGGGCAAAGTAAAGTCGGTATTGGGGTATTCGCCCGTGGTAAGTTGGTAGAAATTGGCGGGCACAGTACTCAAAACGCCCTTTGTAACCTCTCCCGCGTTGGTGGTACCACCAGGTGCAAGCAAGTCTACCCATGTGCCTTTATCCATATAGTCGGTGGGAACGCCCATACTATTAAATGCGCCCACGGCCATTACTCGCGGATAACAAGCAGGAATCATGTCGATATCGTATTGCGAATCGTTACCCGAAGCAAAGACCACCAGTCCACCTTTCATGTAAGCACCAGGTTTTTTGTTGCCTTGAGGGTCGCATCCAGCGATGTCAGTAAAATAGTCGATGCCTTCTTTAAGCAAGTCGAACTGCTTTTTAAAGATGTTTTGAAAATGCTCGTTGTTAAGATATTTGTTGCGGTCGAAGGCGTAACCCCACGAGCAATTGCAAACCGAAGCACCATTTTCGGCGGCAAATTCGAAAGCTTTCACGATGTAAGCAGTAGATGCCGTTTGGTTATATCCATCGCGTCCGTATATTTCGCAGCTCATCAATCGCACGCCCGAGTTGGCATCACCGTTACCACCAGCCACGCCACAAACACCTGTTCCGTTGTTGTTTCGTGCGGCAATAGTTCCTGCAACGTGCGTGCCGTGCCCTCCAGGAATAATCACATTGGGGTCGCCATTGCCTGTTTCGGCCGCATAGAAGTTGCGTCCGTGGATGGTAGCACCCGTAGAAGGATCAACACCTTGCCATGCCGAAGCAGCCAAGTCTTCGTGTTCGAAGTCGATACCCGAGTCCATTACCGCCACAACCACATTGGGATCGCCCGTTTCTTTTTGCCAAGCCGAGAAGAGATTGATGTCGGCACCCGGCTTAAAGGTGGCATATACGCTGTTGGTAGTGGTGTAATGCCACTGGTATTTCAGGTAGGGATCGGTGAAACCCAGATAGCCAGTACCATCGTTAGCCGGTCTTAGTCGGCGTGGAGAAATGGGACTGCGCGTGGCCGAGGTGTATTTCACCTTAGCAGGAGCAACCTGAACATTGCCATGAACCTTCTCAATGGCGGGGTCGTGGCGTAGTTCGTTGATTACATCTTCAACATTTTTGGTGCTATCAAACTTCACAACGAACCATCTATCGAGGCCTCTAGCCCGTTTAAGGTTGGCATAATCGTTGGTCATATCAAACACCTGTTCCACCTTTACATTCGAGTTATCGAACACTTTAGCGCGTGTTACACTCTGCGTTGCAGCGCGCGTGCTAGGCGAAACGTTAGCTTTCAGCTTAATAAAGGCCAATCCTGGTTGCCAAGGAAAGGCATCATTGTCTGAATTTTGTGCAGCATTGGGGTTGGTTTGCCCCGAAAGCAAGTCGTCGTTGCAAGCCGAGAAGAGGCCAACGGCCAACGTAATGCAGGCTGCCAAAGCATATTTATTATTGAACTTTTTCATTGAATAAGGGTCTAGAGATTGAGAGTCTTCTTGATTTGGTCTACATAGTGCTTACTCTTATAATAAGTAATGACTGTTCTCGTTTGCTGTGGGCGCATGTCGATGAGGTCTTCTTCGCCACGGAAGAAAGTAACAAAGCCATTATCATCACCGCGGAAATAGGTGTAACCCTTATCTTCGATAACGTTTCTAATGCTAACGGGCAAGGTGTAAGTGTACCATTCGTACACGCCAGGGGTGCCTTCTAGCTCGCGTTTATATAGGATATCGCCACCCATATAGAACACATGACATAAGCCAACAGTACCACTGAGTTCAACATCGGGTACCAAACCCGCATCTAAGTCTTCGGGTGTGGCTCCTTGCCAGTTGAAATAATAAGTTACATTAGCCAGCGAGCCGGGTTCGTAGCTAGCATTTTCGGGAACGAAAAGCAGGCGTGAGTATCGACAAAGTGGGTCTTCGGTGGTGGTTGTGATTTTCTCATCGTTGAATTCGTTGTTGAAGTCGGGTTTCATTCCACGCTTCTTCTCAAATTCAATCACCTCTTGAAGTTTGAAATTCTTATTGTGTAAACGACTAGAATTGAACACAGGGAAGCAAGTTGCACGGCCATTGCTGCCCACAATCATACTATTAGAAGACACAACATACTTCATACAGGCACTTTTATAAATGCCTCCATACATTTTAAAGTTGTTGGGGTCGTTGTAAACATGCATCAAGCGGGTTACGTTTTCTTCTTCACAATAGTATTGTGTTTCGGTTTCGTCTCGCTGTTTGTTGCCAAGCTTAAAGTTGTTTTGCTTTAACCAGGGGTCGAAAGACTCTTTTTGGAAGGTTTGACCCTTAGGAGCTTTGAGCCAAGCATTGTAAATCTTCTTGCTTTCGTAGTTAGGCATGTAGAAAATTCGCGGTGATTGTTCGCCTGGAGAGTGGAAAGCATAGTATATTTTATCCCTATCTTCCTTGAAAGGCATGAGCGAATCAATCTCGAAAGTTTTATCGCGGCTGTTGTTTCTTTGTGCTTCAAGCTCGGTGACGCGTGCCAAATCAAAGTTCTCGATGTCCCAAACAGGCATTTGGAACTGCACAAATCCGTTTTGAGTTACGTTGAGTAAGAAGTGCTTATTGCCGTTAGAGAGAAACAGTTTCTCGGATCTACTGGTCTGTGCCCACGCGCTATTGCGTTCGATAGCGGTGAGGTTAAGCCTCAACTTACGTTGTTTGAGGTCGACGTCATAGGTTAACCAGCTATTATTTTGCTTGTCCACCTGTTGCACTCGCCAATTATCCGAGTTAGAAATAACATTTAGTTCAACGCCCGAATGCGCTTCATGGTTGAAGATTGCCGTGCCATTGCTACCCTCAACAGCGATGAAGGGGTCGGTGCCAAACTGCGTAATATCGAACATTTGTTTACCATTGGGCGTGTTAATCACCACTTCGGCACGACGTTCTTCAGCGCCATCGTTGGCTGTGGCGGTGAGTTCGAGCGTTTGTCCCACCTTCTTTGCAGTGAGCCAAGCACCGTAAGCGCCCGTTTCCACTTGCCATTCGTCGCCAAGTGTGGCCATATTCACAGCCTTAGTTTCGCCCTCTTGCTTGAGTGTAAAGGTCTGTGCCTCGCCTTGAACGATGCTTTCGGTGCCGCCCAAGATAAGATCTTTTTGGCATGCGCCAGCCAACAATGCCACGATGAGCAGTGCGCATAATTTTATTTTCTTATACATAGCGTTTGTGTTTTTTGTTTGCTTATGTCTCATTGCTTATCACATCAAGGATTTTGTACGATGTTGGGGTTTATTCTTACTTCGTTTTCGGGGAACGGCCACACAAACATCTTGTTGTCTGGTGCAATATTTACTCTAAAGCCTGCAGCATAGAAGGTGGCTGGAACTTGGTAATAACCCTGCGCACCTTGGTACGAACGCTTGCTAAAGCCTTGTTTCCATCGTCGCAAATCCCAAAGACGGAAGCCCTCAAAAGCCAATTCGCGCGCGCGTTCGCTTTTGATTTCTTCGTACAATTCGTTGCCCGTTGCACTGGTAGTGGGCACCCCTCGCGAGTCTCTTAGCATGTTAAGATAGTATTGAGCATCGGCTACATTACCCAAGTTATAAGCAGCTTCGGCCACGATGAGGTATTGTTCGGCAATGCGGAAAGGCTTAGGAGCCTGATTGCCGTTAGGAACATAGCCTCCCCAATGTGTGGAATTGAGGGTGGAATAGCTGGGATTGCCTTTGAACTTAGACACAACATAGAGCTGCGTTGATGCGTTTTTATCGTTCACCGTGGTATTAACAAACTCAAAAAGTGCCAGTGCGCGATGGTCGGTTTCACTTGCAAAGAGGTCGTTTATCACCTCGCGCGTTGGTACATAGGGCGGTTTATTGTAGTCGCCTACCATACTCGAACGATTGCTTTCATCCCAATAAGTAGTTGTAGAGAGGTCGGCGCCATAGAGAGGAGTTACTGTTGGCACTTCGTTTTCTTTTGCTACGTAGGGTTGCCATATCTGTTCTGTACCCTTATCATAAAACCACATCTGTGCAAAAGCATCCTCTTGAGGATTGATTTTGCCCTCACTGTTGAGTGTAGACACGTAAGGAGCAATAAGCGGATAAGTGTTTTGGTCTACCAATTGCTTTGCTTCCTGATAAGCTTTGTCCATATTGCCCATATAAAGATACACACGAGCGCGAAGTGCTCGCACGGCATCGGCACTTATTTCGCTGTTGCCCACCTTGGTTTCAACGCCAGATAGCAATGTTTCGGCCACGTTGAGGTCGTCTAAAATCTGTTTATAGGTTTGCTCATTAGTGGCTCGTTTGGGCTTATTCAGGTCGCCTGGCACCAGCGCCAGCACCACTCCAAGGTCTTTATTGGCCGTAGCAGCATCGTAAACAGTACCCCAACGCAAAGCCAAGTTAAAGTGATAAAAGGCCCTAGCGAAGTAAGCGTTACCCAAATACTGATTTTTCAGAGGCTTTTCTGCTTCGCTAACATTGAGGTTTGGCAGGTTGGTTATCACCACATTGACATCAACGAGAGCCGAATAATACGAGTGGTAGATTTCTTGCAGCACGTTACTTTCGGGCAAAACCTTCCATCCGTGGAACTCACCATAAAGGTTTCCGAAGGCAGCATGCGCGTTTAACATGTCGGCTTGTGCCTCTTGTGGCAGCACATACCCACCACCAAACTTGCCGCGAAGTGTTGAATAGATGCCATTATCCCATTTAGCGGCGTCTTGCATGTTGAGATAAGCGCTGTTATAGTCTATATAGTCGGCTGGTTCGCGGTCGAGATTGCACCCTTGGAGCATGGCTGCGAGCGCGAGTGTCCATAAAAATATCTTCGTTGTTTTCATATTCGTGTTCATTGTTGTGTGAGTTGTTAGAGTCCAATCTCCACACCCACGCTCATTTGCTTGGTGTTGGGATTAACGCCATACGAAACATTACGGTTTACTTCGGGGTCGATACCGCGGAATTTAGTAAATGTTAGCAAGTTACGACCAGTAAAAAACACTTTTGCCGAGCGCACAATGTTCTGCTTTCCGAGGCTCTTTCGAGGGATATCATAGCCCAATGTAAAGTTTTTAAGGCGCATAAACGAGGCGTTTTCCAGCATCTTAGAGTCGAGATAGGTGCTTTGGTGATTGGCCTGACGCACCCAATCCAACGATGGAAATTCGGTATTGTCGCCTGGTTGCTTCCAATAATCAAACAGTTTACGCGAGCCATTGTAGTTGCCTTCGCGGTTACGCACGTGGTAATCGTTTTCATAGAACTGCTTATCCATTGAAATCATGTGCTTGCCAAGCGCCAAAAAGAAGTCGGCATTAACATAAAATCCTTTCCAATAGGCCGATATTCCCCATCCTCCAGTAAAGGGTGTGTAGGCGCTAACGCCTGTGTTTTGGTTCAATGCTGTGGTATATTCAGACACAACATCGCTGTCGTCGCGGCGCGTTTGGTCTTTATCTGTTCCTGGATTATACCATTCGGGCACACCTGTTTGGGTGTTAACGCCTTTATAAAGGGGCAAAACAAAGGTGATGGGTTTGCCCACAATGTAGGCCAATTGTCCGCCTGGCTCGTGCCATGATTGGCGACCTTCGAACAGTTCTAGCACCTTATCGCGGTTATAGTTGAAGTTAATGTTGGCCGAAACGCCCCAGTCGCGACCGCGAAGAAGGTCGGCATTGACTTGAAAGTCTACACCATGGTTTAGGTAACGTCCCACATTCTCGTATCGAGTGGCATAACCCGCACTGCTCACAGGTAGTCCTGAAGTATAGGGCAAAGGCACTTCGAAAAGCATATCGCTGGTTATACGATTGTAGTATTCTAGGTTTACATCCAATCGATTGAGCAAACGAGCCTTCGCGCCTACAGTAAATTTGCTTTGATGTTCCCATCCCAGGTCGGGATTTCCAAGGCTAACGAAACCCAAACTCATGCCACCTTTCTTCTGTCCCACCTTTCCTACGTACGACGAAGTGCTGTAAGGCGGTATGGAAGAGTTGCCTTGTGTACCATAACTAGCCTTCAAGTCGAGTTCGTTGAGCCACGAAACGTCTTTTAGAAAGCTTTCGCTCTTGGCCTTCCATAGCAAACCTAACGACCAGAATAGACCGTTGCGCTTGTTGCGACCAAAGCGAGACGAAGCATCGTTTCGCAAAACGAGATCGACAAAATAACGCTCCGAGAAGTCGTAAGACAACTGGGTGAAGAACGATAGAAAGGCATAACTGTTGGTGTCTTCGCCTACCGACTTGCTTTGGGTGGCGTTATTGAGTAGGTAAAGGCGATCGTCGAGGATGCCCGAACCTGATGCCGAGAAACCATCGTCTTTATAATTGGTGTACTCGTGACCTAACAATGCCGTGATATGATGGTCGTCGAAACCCATATTGTAGGCCACGGTGTTGGTTAGGGTGACGTTTGAAGCCATTGAATAGGCACGTTGCGAACTGCCATTGCCATATGCACGGTAATAGCTTGGCAAGGTGCGCGAACGACTATCGCCATAATTTAGCTCCAAACCAGCGAGCGAACGGATGGTAAGGTTCTTTATAGGAGTGAGCGTTAGGCTACCATTGGCCGAGAGTATGAAGGCATTGGTCTTGGCAGGATTGGTAGAGATGACGTGCTTGGGCGTTGAAAGGTCGAGCAAAGGCACACGTTCCAACTCCAATCCCGTGTTTGGGTCGTAGGGAGAAGCAAAGGGAGCGTTCATAGCTGCTAGCCCACCACCCACGGCATTGTTGCTTCCAAAGGGCGAAACTTGCGTATCATCATACGACACTTGTGTGTTTACGTTGGCCTTAACCCATTCGGCTAGATTGGCATCAAGGTTAATACGTCCGTAAACCTTTTTGTAACTCGAGCCCATACGCAATCCGTCTTGGCTCAATGCACCACCCGAGAGGTAATATCTCACGCCTGTTGTGCCACCCGACACCGACACATCGGCCGTGTACATGGGCGCAGGCTGATACACATACTTATACCATTGAAAGTCGGTTTCCTTAAAATAATTTTCTTTAAAGGCTGCAATCTCGGCTGGGGTGTAGATACCTGTTTCTTGGTAATAACGCAACAGTTCTGGTCCCGACATCAATTGGTCGAAATAATCGGTGTTAGCCAACGACGAAACAGCATATTGTGCCCTGAGATTTACAGTGGGGCGCGTCTCTGTTCGGCCGCGTTTGGTGGTTACATACATCACACCATTGGCCGCACGTGCACCATAAATAGAGGTTGCTGCCGCGTCTTTAAGAAACTGAACGCTCTCAATGTCGTTTTGATTCATGGATTGTAACACGTTCATGCTTACTTGCATACCGTCGAGTATAATCAGTAAGCCCGTACCTGCACCCAACGAGCCTTGTCCGTGCAAGGCCATTGAAAGACGAGCAGAGGGTTCGCCCGACGAAGAAAACACTTGCAAACCGCTTACTTTGCCTTGAACAGCGTCTAGGGGGTTGGCAACAGGCTTCATGGCAAGGTCTTTAGCGCTTACCTTTACCACCGAAGCCGAGGTGTTGGCCACCTTACGTTCCATGTAACCCACCACTACAACATCGTTTAGCATGAGGTCTGAGGGCTGCATACGCACTTTCATCTGCGCCGAAGCAGCCAATTCCTGACTGTTATAACCCATAAAACTAAACGTGAGTTTTTCTCCGCTTCGCACGCTAATAGAGAAATTACCGTCTATGTTAGACACGGTGCCCGTCTTAGGAGCCGACTTAGGGACGATGCTTACACCTGGCAAGGCCTCCCCGTTTTCATCTACGACATTGCCCTTTACTGTTATCGTTTGTGCTAAAACCTGACTTAAGCCAGTTAACAAACAAAGGGTCAACATCCAAATCCTTACTTTCATAAATGCAATTATCTAGGTTGATTATAGTTTACGCATGTACCTACGCGACCATAACAAGGTTATGTGGAAAATGCTTAGGTCTTGTATTAATCTTATTCTAATAGCTTTGATATCTAGTCTATTACTTTATATCATTTTGCAAATATATTCATTTTTTCTGAATTGCAGACCTTTTTGACTAAATAAGTTAATAAATGCAGCAATTTTGCATATTTTACGTATTGTATTTAATAGTATTTGCAATCTTTACAAACAGAAAAATGCAAGCCTATATGATGCAAAAGACAGAACCACAAACAACTAAAAGGGTAGTTGCAGAAACAAAATAGAACATTATACATCTACTTATTTAGCTACAAAGATGAACCAAAAACAATGTTATATTTGGAACTTAACAACAATAAATACGAATACTAAAGCTACATTCTTAATACTTATGCTTCTAAACAACGAGTAAAACTATAACTCGTGTTGCGCCTTGATGAAGATAAAACAGCAAAGCACGAAATAAAATTGTAAATTATTTGTACTAGATTTTAACATTATGAGTGCCATCGCTATAAATTTTCTTGGCGAAGCTCCGAAATTCTGGCGTATTTCGAAAGTTTATAACCCGCTGATTTTGTGCTACTTACACGCGAAACAGGCGAAAATAGCCCTTTAAAGGCTTCTAAGCCAACTATTTTTGCCACGTTAGCGCCTGTGCATCGGTAAAAAAGTACCATTTTATAATGAATTTCTAACTCAGCAAAAGACTGTCACAAATAATCTGTTTTTGATTTCATTTTGTGCTGTTCCTATCAATATATAAAACACAAACGCACAAACAACCGCATTTTCGCAACAAAAAGTTAGTGTTATTTGCACCAAATAGCACTGCAATATGCAGCAAAACGCATGGTAATATGCAGCAAAACGCAAGGTGTTTTGCTGGAGTTAGCAAGGTAAAATGGTGCTTATTAGAAAACGAATTTCTACTTTTTAGGGACAAAATGTTTGTTTACGCAACGCAAATTTGGCGCTATTTTTCTCAAAATAGAAAGCCAATTTCATAGTAAATAGCAAAAACGGGGAGCAAAATCGCTCAAAACAGGCAGTTGTTTTTGCTCTTCGAGAGCGTTTTTCATAGGTTTTACACGCTATTTTGGTTTAGAATAGGCTGGCTTAGAGAGCATGTTTTGTAAAGTTTGTTTACTTAATTAACAAATCAAACCCCACACCCCACACACCTTATTAATAAGAACGAACATCAAACACGCTGCCACTGGCGATATGAAATATAGCTGAAAGACACCAAGCACAAATAGAATGCGCGCGCATATTGGTGTGCGCAAACACTAAAGCACCCACTAAAAGACTACCCCTTTCCATCCCCCTCCCCTCCATACTCAGCGCAAGCATTGCACAGCACCGTTGTTAGCCCCTGCATTTACGAGCAACATAGCCAAGTAATAATGAATTGTGCGCCTTAACAAACGGCTAATTCGTTGAAATTAAACACCTTTCGAAGAATACGTTTTTAATTACAACCTGTAACCATTTTCCACTTATTATCTTTTTTCTTTTAAAATATTTGCGCTTTTAATGGAAATCACTTACATTTGCCATCAAAGAACGAAACATTTAATTTAGCCTTTGGTGGTTCTGAACGCCACCTTCAACAAGCCTTTTGACTGAACGCCAAACAGACTTCACTTACTTTTTACCAACACAGCAAGCCAAATAGCAAAGAAAGCGAGTGGAACTGCCTGACAAAAGCAAAAAGACATTGAAGCGACACCCTATTAAAGGGCCCAAAACAACATGTGGGGAGCATTTTAGAATACACCTAAAGCCTAACATAACGCATACTATTAACAATTGACTTTACTCTATGATTAAAAGAACTGCAACATTAATGATTTTGTGCTTGGTGGCCTTCTTCGCCTCGGCACAGACAATGAAGGTCAGTGGAACAGTGGTAGACGAGTCTGGCGAACCCATTATCGGTGCTTCGGTAAAGGTAACGGGCACAACGCTTGGCGTGGCTACCAACCTAGATGGCAAGTTTACACTCGACAATGTACCGCGAACTGCACGCACAATAGTGGTTTCGTATATTGGTATGCTGCCCGTAACCACACAGATTAAACCCGAGATGCGCATTGTAATGAAGTCTGACTCGAAACAAATAGACGACGTTATCGTTGTGGCTTTCGGTAAACAAAAGCGCGAAGCATTCACGGGTTCGGCTGGTGTTGTTAATGCAGACAAGATTGCCGAGCGACAAGTAAACAACCCTTTATCGGCATTAAATGGTAAGGTATCGGGCGTTCAAATGATTGAAGGCAATGGTCCTTCATCGTCGCCTACCATACAAATTCGTGGTATTGGTTCGCTCAACGCAGGCAACAGTCCGCTAATCGTGGTGGATGGTTTGCCTTATGCTGGCTATTACAGCGACATCAACCCAGCCGATGTTGAAAGTATCAGCGTGCTAAAAGATGCCGCTTCTAATTCGCTTTATGGTGCACGTGGCGCCAATGGTGTTATCCTTATCACCACAAAAACGGCAAAACGCGGAACAGCCACCATATCTGTTGACGCAAAATGGGGATATAACGAAGACGCAAAAGTGGATTACGAAACCGTTAGCGACCCCAGACAATATTATGAATTGTTCTTTAAATCCATCTATAACAAATTTCATAACGCTGATGGCCTAGATGCTTATTCGGCTTATATCAAGGCTAACCAAACCATGTATAAACGTGGTAGCGAGGGCGGTTTGGGCAGTATTCTATATAGTGTGCCCACTGGCGAATATCTGATTGGCCAAAACGGCAAACTCAACCCGCATGCCACGCTTGGCAATATCGTTACACACAATGGTAAAGAATATCTGCTTTATCCCGACGACTGGAAGAAAGAGGGTTTGAGAAAGGGCTTCCGCCAAGAATATAATATTGGTATTAATGGTGGAACGGACGTGTTTAAAACCTACGCTAGCCTGGGTTATATGAAGAATAATGGTATCTGTTATGGGTCGGACTACACACGTTACTCGGCTCGCCTTAAGTCTGAATACCAAGCACGCAAATGGATGACGGTGGGAGGAAACATTAGTTACACTCATTCTGAATCTAATGCCTCGGGTAATGCATTCGGTGCAGCCCACCAAATACCACCCATCTACCCCCTATATCTGCGCGACGGACAAGGCAACATTCTGCAAGACCGCAACGGGAACATGTATGACTATGGTAATGGCGCGGTAAACGGCGTGACAAGAGAAATATTTTTGAACGAAGCACCCTTGCAAGACGACCGCCTAAACGTGTCGACCAATAGCAGCAACTCGTATGGAATGCAGGGATATACCGATATTTCGTTTATCGAAGACCTGAAACTTACACTCAACGTGAGTATCTATAACACCGAAAACCGCGACAACGACGCCTCTAATCCTTACTACGGCTTCGACAAAACACGTGGCGGACAGGTGGGCGTTTCGCACTATCGCACCTTCGCTTTCAACACGCAACAACTTCTAAACTATAGCAAAGCCTTTGGCAAACACACCGTTTCGGCATTGCTTGGACACGAATTTACACGCAACACCAGCACCACACTTACTGGCAGAAAGAACAATATCTTTGCGTTTAAGATGAACACCGAACTCGCTGGTGCGCTTTCGCTGGTGTCGACCAATAGTTATAAGAACTTCTATAATATTGAAGGCTTCTTCTTCCGCGGTCAATACGACTACGACAATAAGCTTTTCGCATCGGCATCGTTCCGTCGCGATGGTTCGTCGCGCTTCCATCCCTCACACCGTTGGGGTAACTTCTGGTCGTTTGGTGGTGCGTGGATTCTTACAAAAGAAAAGTGGTTTAAACCCACTTGGGTAGACATGCTGAAGCTTAAAGCCAGCTTTGGACAGCAAGGAAACGATGCCATCGGCGACTTTTATTACTCAGACTTCTACAATCTTTCGGCCGTCAACGGCGAAGGTTCGTTGGCATTCAGCAACAAAGGCAAACGAGACATCACCTGGGAAACCAACACCAACATGAACTTGGGATTCGAATTCGAACTCTTCAAGCATCGGTTAACGGGTAGCGTGGAATACTATCAACGCAAAACCACCGACATGCTGCTGTGGTTCTCGGTGCCTCCTTCACTGGGTTATGATGGTTATTACGACAACGTTGGCGACATGATGAACCGCGGTGTGGAGCTAAATCTCGATGCAGACCTCATTCGCACAAAGGCCTTTACGTGGGCAATGAACTTCAACATCACCCACAACCACAACAATATTAGCTACCTTCCCGAACAAAATAAAACCTTGGAAAAGGAAGGACACGCGGGTTATGCCAACAGTTCGCGTTATGTGGGCGAGGGTTTACCCATCAACACCTGGTATATTAAGAAGTATGCCGGTGTAAACGAACAAGGTTTGGGCACATGGTATTACACCGATGCCACCACAGGCGACATGAAAACAACCACCGATTACAGCTCGGCCGACTACTATCTAGGTGGCAGTCCGCATCCCGATGTATATGGTGGCTTCGGCACTTCGCTACGCGCTTACGGCTTCGACCTCAACGTTAACTTTATTTACTCGTTGGGAGGAAAAGCCTACGACAGCGGATACGAAGGCATGATGCGCAACCCCGAACCTTCTATCGCACCACAAGCCTACCACAAAGACCTACTCAATGCCTGGTCGGCCGAGAACACCAACACCTCTGTTCCTCGATTCCAATACGGCGATCTCAACACTTCGGCCTTCTCGGATAGGTTCTTGGTGGATGCTAGTACCCTCACATTCAAGTCGATTACACTGGGCTACACCTTCCCCGCACAGCTTGTTAAGAAACTGCAGTTAAGCAGTTTGCGCCTCTTTATATCGTGCGACAATGTGGCCTATTGGGGCAAACGCAAGGGATTCGACCCACGAACCTCACTCGATGGCAGTGTTTACGACAGCTCTTATTCGCCAATGCGCACCGCATCTGCCGGCATCTCTGTTAAATTCTAAGAACAAAGAAAGGAACCACATTTATGAAACAGTTCATTAAAAGCATCATATTCCTAGGTCTGGCAGTACCCACACTAACAGGTTGTCTTGAAGAAGTGTACCCCGGACAAGGCTTTACGCAAGAGCAACTTAAAGAAACCGACAACTCGGCAGCTGCATTAAGCAAAGCCATACCTGGAGCTTTCTTACGCATGGGCAACGGAAACGGACACTATGGATATGCCGGTTTGGCCATGGATAGAGAGACGATGGGTGCCGAGATACCCGTTTACAGCACGCTTTACGACTTCTATCAAGACGAAGGTTTTGACCATCAGCTGGGCCCCGAATATTATGTGGCTACTGATTGGTGGCCATTCTATTACGAACTCATTAAGAAATGCAACCTTACGTTAGGCGCTGTACCCATCACCGAGTTTACTTCTGCCGAAGAATTAGCTTATGTGGGCAACGCTCTTGGCTATCGTGCATTTGCTTATTACGACATGGCTTGCGCCTACGAATATAAGAAGACTGGCTTTACACAGCTTGACAGCAAAGCCGAAGCAGACAAGATATACGGCTTAACAGTACCTATTCGTACTGAGTTTACCACGCAACAGGAGGCTACAAAAGACACCAGAGCACCCTTCTACGCCATGTATCGCTTTATCATGACCGACCTTGACCGAGCCGAGAAGTATCTGCAAGGATATAAAAGAACAAGCGCTAACATGATTGACCAAAGCGTTATCTTCGGTATGAAGGCGCGTTTGTGGCTGCAAATGGGTTCGCGATTTGAGAAAAGCAGCACCGACCTGCAAGCGCAAATCAGTCATGAAAACGATGAAGCACTGGCCATTTACAACAAACTGGGCATCACATCGGCCAACGACTGCTTTAAAAAAGCTGCGCAATATGCTCGCCTAGCCATCTCGCAAGGCCATCGTCCAACCACCAAAGCAGAATGGTTTAACAGCACAACGGGCTTTAATACGGCCAACGAAGCATGGCTGTTGGCAGTGCAAATCAATTCGAACGACATGACCAATGGCTCTAACTGGAACTGGAAAAACTTTGTTGGAAACATGTCGTCTGAAAACACTTTCGGTGTAAACAACCTCGAATATAAAGCGTTCCGCGAAATTGATGCCGCCTTATACAAAACTATTGAGGCGGGCGACTGGCGCAAAAACACTTGGATTGACCCTGCTGATGCTGGCAAAACAGACGCTTATTCGAAATACACCACCCTGTTTAAGGCCGACGAATGGGCACAACTGCCAGCCTATACGGGTTTGAAATTCCACCCACGAAGTGGCGATATGAAGAACTATAAGGTGGGTGCTGCAGTAGACATCCCCTTGATGCGCGCCGAAGAAATGTATCTTATCGAGGCCGAAGCCAAAGCACATTACGAGGGTTTGGAGGCTGGCAAGCAAGCGTTAACCAACTATCTGAACACTTACAGATACGACGATGGTTCTTATCAGTGCAATGCCACAACGATGGATGCCTTCAACGACGAGATATTACGCCAAAAACGCATCGAGTTTTGGGGCGAAGGTATTGTTTTCTTCGACTATAAACGCCTGGAGAAACCCGTTATCAGACGCTACGATGGTTCGAACCATCCCGAGGGTTATCAGTTTAACACCAAGGCTGGATACGTGGCTCCGCGCATGAATATCTGCTTAAGCCACTACGAAACGATGTACAACGAGAACCTCGTTAATAATCCCAACCCAACGAACGTTCACGAATAACAGCTTTTAATCATTGATTTTCAAAACAATTAACAACGATTAGACATGAAGACATTCAAGCATATTGGCTTGTTAGGCGCCTTGGTGGCAACGGCATTGATGGGCGCCTGCACTAATAAAGACGACTATACACCGGGGCCTGAGGTGGCTAGCGGATGCCAACAGGTGCATTTCACCAACACCAACAACCCCATTTGCGTGCTCAACTTGGACAATGCCAACGAACGAACAGCCACACTTATTCTTAAACGAAACAATGCTGGCGCTGAACTGAACATGCCTGTGAAGGTTGTTTCGCAATCGGCAGGACTGGATATTCCTACTTCGGTGACCTTCGCTGCGGGCGATTCGCTGGCTGAACTGAACATCAAAGCTCCGCAACAAGTGCAATTGAAAGATGTGTATAAGTACGAAGTGAAACTGGAAGGGAAAGAGGTTGACCCCTATTCTAAACTCGATGGCGGAATTGTTTTCTCTGGACAACTCAACTTCCCTGAAGCAAAGAAGGCCGATTTTTGGATGGCTAACGGCTCTAATGGCCTCTCGCTATTTAACTATTGGGAAGAAACGCTGATGGATTTGGGTAACAACAACTTCTTCATCAAAGACTTTATGCACTCGGGAGAGAACCTCTGGCTTAACACTAGTTCATCGGGTGTGCTCACCGTTAAAAGCGATTCGTGGACTAAAGCGAGCATCGTGCCCGACGCTTCGCTAGAAGGCGGATACACATTCTACTTCAATAAGCTTATCAACAATCGCCTACAACCCTACAAGTTGTATCCTTTGGGCAACACTGGAAGCGAACCTTCTATCAAAGAACTTGTACTTTATGGTGGTCCCGACTACTCTTCGTACTCGTCTAACGGCACTTGGGGTAAGATTTATATCAACTATGCCAAGTATAGCAACGACTCAGAAGACAGCTGGGTGTACCTATATTTCCAACTTAAATAAACAAATGGGTGGTGACGGCGCATGCTGTCGCCACCCCTTTAACATCTAAAACATCTCTTATGCATTTCAACTGCAAATACTTAACTTATATCTTGCTTACCGCTTTTGCACTAACAATCGCGGCATGTAACGAGCGTGTCGACGACGAAGAGCAAGCGGCACTAACAAGAAACACCGACGATATCGTGGCACTTGATGGCAAAGTAACCACACTGCAAACGGCAACCAAAGGCAACGGATACAATATCATCCTCATGGGAGACGGCTTTACCGTTGATATGATTAAAAACGGAACCTACGATGAGGTGATGAAAAAGTCGGCCGAACATCTCTTTTCACTCGAACCAATGAAGTCGTTGCGCCCTTATTTTAATGTCTATGTGGTGCAAAAGGTTTCTTTAAGCAGCGACTTAAATGGTGCTACGGCCCTAGGTAGTGCTATTAGTAGTGCCAACAAGGTATGCGGATTTGTAAACGACGATAACCTGGACTATAAAACAATGCTCTATGCCTCTACTGTTCCTGGCTATAAAGAGGAAAACTCGGTTATCAGCGTGGTGATGAATACTACAAAATCGGGTGGTATTACCTACTGGCACGACTGGAATTCTACGCTGGCTTGTGCCTATACCACACTCTATGGTGGCGTTGACGGCAACTATTTTCGCTACACTTTGATACACGAAACGGCTGGACATGCCATTGGTAAGCTCGACGATGAATACGACTTGCAGAACCTTGCCATAGATGCCGAAGGATTGGAGCGCTATCGTTATGGCCATACTTTGGGCTGGTTGACAAACATTTCGACAACTACCGACCCCACAAAAGCACCTTGGGCCCAGTTCTTAGCCGACTCGCGTTATGCTAATCAGGGCTTAGGCTTCTTCGAAGGTGGCGGTGCTCGCTATGCAACGGGCGTGTGGCGACCCACAGAAAGCAGCATTATGCTTATCACCGACACCGAAAGCACCGAATTTAATGCGCCCTCGCGACGTGCCATTTATAATAAGGTGATGGAAGTTGCAACGGGTAGAACACCCACTTACGAAGAGTTTGTGGCCTTCGACAAAAAGTAAAAGCAAGGCCTAACGGGCCGTTAACAATATGTTTTCACGCCATGCGCAATGCCTCTATCATGGTTGGCATTGCACATGGCGTGAAAACGTTTGCCACTTTGGGCTTTGTTAAGGCCAATATGTTCTTTGTGCTAGACGTTACGGCCCATAACGCCAGCTTTAGCGGGCATTACTCACCACGAAATCTCGGCAGAACCGAAACAACGATGATGGTCTTTATCGTAGATTACACAAAACTGACCTGGCGCAACGCCTTGCATGGGAGTCTCTGCATGCACCATATAGCCGCCTTCGGCTAGCGGTTCGAGTCGCGCACGATGATATTCGGGGGTGTGTCTTATCTTAAATCGGATGTCAAGGTCGTCAAGCGGAGCTGTCAACAGGTGCAAGTCGCTCACCTTAAAAGTTTGTTTATAAGCTGTAGCAGGCTCGTAACCCTTGCTCACATAAAGCACATTACGCGCCACATCCTTCTTTACAGCATACCAAGGTCCACCGCCAAAGCCCAGTCCATGACGCTGACCGATGGTGTGAAACCATAGTCCGCGGTGCATGCCAATCTTCTTTTCGGTTTCCAATTCCAACACTTCGCCAGGATTTTCGCCTAAGAAACGGCGGATATAATCGTTGTAATTGATTTTTCCAAGAAAACAAATACCCTGACTATCTTTGCGTTTTGCATTGATAAGACGTTCGCGTTCGGCAATCTCTCTCACCTCTCCTTTTTGGTAATGCCCTATGGGGAAGAGGGCTTTTTGCAACTGCCAATCGTATATTTGCGCTAAAAAATCGGTCTGATCTTTCACCGGGTCGGGACTTGTAACCAACCATTTTTTGCCTTCAATCCATTCTGTTTGGGCATAATGTCCCGTAGCAATGAGGTCGTATTCGTGTCCGCGCTTCTCGTGAAAAGCACCAAACTTAATCAATCTGTTGCACATCACATCGGGATTGGGTGTAAATCCGGCCTTCACCTTATCCATGGTGTAACGCGTTACTTGTTCCCAATACTCCTTATGGCAGTCAACCACCTCTAGTTTGCACCCAAAACGTTTGGCTACAGCCGTTGCCATCTCCAAATCTTCTTCAGAAGAGCAGTCCCATTCTTCGTTTTCTTCAGGACCAATCTTGATATAAAAGCAATCGGGATGAAGTCCAAGCCGATTAAACTCGTACACCACAACCGAACTATCCACGCCACCCGAGAGCAGCACGGCTATCTTTTTTCCTTGCAATTCTTCGATATTCATGCTTGCAAAGTTAGTTAAAAATCAGCTTATTACCATCTATTGATGTAGGTTTAACGCTATTGGGCAATGTGATACACACCGCTTTTGTGCCTTTACACCACTAGAAAGGCCATAAATAGTTATGCTTTAAATCTCGTTTTGAATGTTATTATTAGCACCTTTTACGAAATAAACAACCCTAAACCTAGCAAATTAACCCAACAAGAACAGGTATAGACAACACGTCTGCCCTATTTTTCACACCCCTACCCTAGCAAGCAACAACACTTCTATAAACAAAACGCGCCCTATATGTACCTTTTGGCACATAAAGGGCACGTTATAGCAGATGTTGCGCAGAGCATTTGGCGCCTTGCAATAAAAGCAATGATCATCTAAACACCTTCCATGTGTGGTTGCCTTGCTTGATGATAAACATACCTTTACCAGGCAAAGGCGTGGAAGCAGTGTAACCTCCGTGGGGCAAAGTTAATACCAAACGCCCTTCAATATCGTAAACACGCGTGGCAGAAGTGGCAGAAGGCTCGGCGCGAGGCGCCGTTATGCCAGTGGTAAACCATCGATCGTCGTCTTCTTGCGACACATTAACGATACGACCGCTACGAATAGTAACCATCGCACTGTTATAATTGTTCTGGTTTCCATTCCAATGGCGCACCAATCTCCAATCTTTATCCTCGCTATCACGCGACCCCATAAACACGCGCCACACACCATCTTCGATGCCAGTAGGCATAGAATGCACAGTATAGAGCGACGAAACAGACTGATGGTCGTAGTTAGCTATAGGCGATGTGATATTGGTTGAGCAGAGCAACAGTTGCTTATTGCCCTTCTGCATCACAACAGCCACACGCCCAACAAAGGGAGCACCGCCACGATTAATAACATTACTTCCGTTTATCGACACGTTTTTACCGGCTCTACTTACAGTAAACGGCTGGTCCATACATAGGTGCGACTCGTGTTCCATCACCTTTTTAGGACTAATTCCGATAACCATGTCTTGCCTAGAAGAGAAAGCAAGGGTGCCAGGATTGAGCAAAGCGATGTTGTAATAGCCATCATCGTTGCCATCCCATCCCCAATTAACCCACACGCGACCTTGCGCATCGTAACCACAAAGCACAAAAGCATGACCGCCAGCGTTATTGTCTACGCCCGTGTAATATATGGGGCGGCGAGCATTAAGCTCACCATACACCAGGCGCATCCATTCGTTTGCCGAGTAAAAGTCGCGCGTACAAATGTTCGCTCCCTCGTCATAACCAAAGTGTTTGATAAATGCTTCGCGCGCTTCTCTTGTAAAAGCACCGCTGAAAGTCATAGAATACTGCATGCTAACCGATACGCCACAATGATACATCAGTGTTGACACGGCCTTTGCTTGCTGTGCATTATAGCCTTTTTTGTAAGAGGCAAGCATGTTTTTCCAATCATACGAAGCCGCACTAAAGTCAACTGTGATGTTATAACCCGTGCCCGCTTCGCCATGAGGAGTAAACCCATAGGTGTTTGTTCCTTTGCCATGAGCGGGATAACCATGGTATCTCATGATTTGTGCCATAGCCGTGGCCACGCATCCAGTGAGATAATGCTCGCCCGACGTATTGGCTGGGCATAGTTGGTTGTAGGGTTTGGTCTGTCCCCAGTGCGTTTCTACAAAGGGTTGCACAGCACTTTCGTAGCCATAACTTGCAGGCAGACCTGCTTCCGATGGCACTTTGGCTGCCATTGCTTGCTTAACCGCCTCCATATACCATGCCAAAGAAGCACTTACACCTGCGAAATCATGGGGCGAACAGGCCAACACTGCCGGCCATTCATCATTATAAGCCACCAGTGCATAGCCCCCTTGAGCCGCTCCATACACAGCCAATTGGTCGTCGGCATATAGTTTTTGCATCGTAGAAGGTGCCTTTTGAGGCATGCCATTGGCCCGTAACGTGGGTACAAACAAGGCAGAGAGAGCCTGGCAAGCTGCCTGGCTCATCTCTTTTTCGGTGCGTGTAGCAGCCTTTGCGCTAAGCGAAAAGAAGCATAACGCTGCAATGAGAAGTTTCTCCATACGCATTAATCAAGGAAATACAACTTCTCTTCGTTCCATCCCCACCAACCGTAATTAGGGGCATACCATGCAAAATTCAGTTCGAAAGCATCGTCGTTGGCATTGTAATTGCCCGCATAGGTGCTAGCATTTGCAATGTCGGCATCGTTATAAAGCCTACTGGCATCGCCTGTCCAGTTGCCCACCACGCGCAGCATCAGTATATCTCCCTTGTTGCTTCGCGAAGCATACACATCTTGTGGGCGCACAAACACCTTACCATCGGTATGCTTAACAATTTCGATAGGCAAGAAAGCATTGTTGTTAGCATCATTAAGTGGGATAGACAAGCTAAAGTTTCCGTTGCCTGCTTCAAGTATTTCGAGGTTGTTCCAGGTTTTTTCGAACCAGCCCGACACATAATCTACATGGCGCACCTTATAATGTTTCAGGATATAGGTGGCCGATGTAACGCCGTAATTAGAAGCGTCGGCGGGTGCCACACTAATCTTAACAGTATCGGTTGTAGCCTCTTGGCTTTGGAAAGAAAGGGTTACGGTCTTGCTTTTCTCGCCCTTAGCAAAGTTTATTCCTTCAGGCAGCGTAACGATTTTGCTTGTTGTTGAAAGATGCACAGTGCCTGCTTCGCTACTATCGGGGCGCTGAATGGTTACGCTAAACGTAAGTGCATCGCCTGGTTTGAAGCCCAGCGTGGTGACGGCATTGCCCACAATAAAGGCATTACCTTCGCCAGAGAGCGACGCAGCTTCATACTCATAACTTTCTACGCAGCCACACATCAGCAAGCTGGCGCACATCAACATGCCTGTTATTTTGCTTTTTATGGATTTCATACTCATAATCTTTATTGGTTGATAATCAATGCCCCGTCCAAGGTTTATATAGTCCAGAGGGGTCGGGATTGTTGTGATCGTTCAGAATAGGGTTAGACATAACCTCTTGGTCAACGATAACGAAGTTCATCCAAGCAGGCCTTCCGTCGGTATTAAGTCGTTCGGTAGGTTCGAAGTTGGTGCCTTCATATCCTCGAGTAACCGAGTAATTAAGTCGTTTCACGTCGAAGAATGTTTGTCCTTCTCCCCATAGTTCGATGCGTTTTTGGAACACAATTTCCTCCACAATGGCGTCTTTGGCAGTGGCATTGCAAACATAAGAGGGGTCGCGATGTTGCTTCATAAAGTTCTCTACCAACTGTTTTCCCCTTGCAGGGTCTTGATGTGCAGCGGCTTCGGCTTCGATAAAATACATCTCTTCCACGCGCATGATGGGGAAGGCCGATGCTTCTCCTATTTTGAAAGCCTCATCATTACCTTGGTTAGGACGGAATTTCAACGAGGCATAAGCTGGCAAACTCTGCTTGTAGGCAGGCTTTAAGAAAGGCACTTGGTCGGCCAAAGGCGAGCCATCTGGTGCTTTCCACTGCAGTTTTCTAAAGTCGGTGTTCGCAATTCTGTCGTACACACGCTTGCCAATTAGTTGGAAAGCGCCCTTTCTGGCATAGCCATATTGCGTCTCATTACACATCCATGAGGTCCAGTTTAGCCATTCATCACTCACAGCATCGTCTTGATCGGTGTACTGAACGCCCCACATCCATTTTTCTATTCTATTGAAACCATTAGCCACATTGAGGCAATCGTCTTTGGTCATGGGGTTAATTCTTGCGGCATTAATCGCCAATCGAGCATGTTTTTCGGCAGCAGGATAGTCTTCAAGCCACATGGCTAAGCGTGCGCGCAGACCTTCGATGCAAGCCATATCGGGGAAAGTTTTGTTGCGCGTATCCGTCAATAACGGCAGATATTTGGCTGCTTCGTCTATGTCGGAGGCGATAAACTTTGCCATTTCTTCGCGCGTGGCACGTGGATTTTGACGTGCATCGTCTTGCTTCATACCAGCTTTTACGATGGGAACAGTGAGATTGGTAACATCAATTCCTGCTTCATTGCGCCCGTTTGTCACCTTATTAGGCAAAAATTCGTACATACGAGCCATGTCTAGATAGATCATTGCCCTATTAGCATAAGCCACGCCGAGGTAAGCTTTTTGCATATCAGTGGCCACATCGGGGTTAACGCCATTGATAACATTGTTGGTTGCCTGCACATATTGGTAGTTCCACTCCCAAACATACTGTGTACACATCCAAGGAGCACCAATATCTGTGCACTCCGACCACCACCAAAACCAGTCCCAATTGCGGTTAGAAAGTGTGGCAAGGTCTTCGGTCATCACGTCGCGGATATGCATAATGCCACCCAATCCCCACGAATAAGACACATGATCGTTGTAAATAGACTTGGCAGAAGTGGGTATAGCGCTCACAAGAAACTCTGTGGCATCGGGCGATTGGGCCAATTGTGTGGTGGTAGCCACATCAGAGGGAAACACTTCCCTTATACATCCGCATAGCAAAGGTGTTGAAAGTATCAACAGTCCTATTGAATATTTTATATTAAAAGACTTCATACTAAATTCATTAATGTTTAGAATGTGATTGTAATACCACCTGATATGGTACGCAGTGGTGAATATTGAGTGCTTGAGTTACCACCCATAGTGCTTTGACGTGGGTCGAAACCTTGGCGTTTAGACCACAACCAGAGGTTCTCTCCCGATGCATATACGCGTACATTTTGCAGTCCGAAGCGGGTGATTAAACGCACTGGTACGGTGTAACCCAACGTAATATTCTGCAGATTGAGGTAACTTGCCGAGGTGAGGAAGCGGTCGGAGAAGCGCGCCATGTCTACGTCATTGTATTGAATGCGTGGCACATTGGCCTCTCTATTGTTTGCATTCCAAGCCTTTTCTAGGTCGGCATGAAACTGCATTCCACGCGAGAAAGACATACCCGAAGCGTAACCATTATCGTAAGCCTTACCGCCAATCTGGTAAACAAAGTCCATTGAGAAGTCAAAGCCATAGGCCGACAGGCTCGTTCCGAAACCGCCATAAGCGTCGGGAAGTGCTGTTCCGCAATTGTAATAACTTGCTTCTCCACCGTTTTTAGTGGTTGTGGTGCTTTCAATGATGTCGAAACCGGCTGCATCTTTCATACGATTGCCTTGCGCATCATATTTATACACATTCTTATAATATAGTGCTTCGCCCGTTTCATGGTCCACCCCTGCATATCGAAACATGCGCCATGAATAGATAGGAAGGTTTTCTCCATAGAAATAGTCACCATCATTATAACCTTCTGCACCATCAAGTTCTGAACGTTTCACGGCTTTATCCAGGTGGGTTATCTTGTTTTGGTAAGAGGTGATGTTGCCTCTAACGGTCCAAGTGAGGTCTTTTGTGCGAATGATGTCTCCATGTAGGTCGAGTTCTACACCGCTATTTCGCATATCGCCCACATTGGCCCAATAGCCTTTAAAGCCGAACGAGCCGGGCAAAGTAAACCACGATAGCATGTCGGATGTTTTGCGATAGAAGTATTCGATATCGCCACCGAAGCGCTGATTAAACAAAGAAAACTCTACGCCCACATTAAAGTTGCCACCTTTTTCCCAAGTGATGTTGGCATTTCCCAGCGAACTAGGTGTGAGTGCTACGTTACCATTTGAATTTTCTATATTATAATAGGTGATGTAACGGAAGTTTCCGATATTGTCGTTGCCTTGTTCTCCGTAAGATAGCTTAAGCTTGAGTTGGTCTACCCATGGGGCATTGAACCACTTTTCTTTGTTAATCATCCACGCTCCACCAAACGACCAGAAATTACCCCAACGACTTGAGGGGTCGAAACGTGATGAGGCGTCGCGACGGAACGACAAAGAAGCGAAGTAACGACCATCGTAATTATACTGCATACGCCCGAAATAGCCCTCGGTATTGTATTCGCTGGTGTACGAATAGGTGTTACCCACCTGCACTGCACCATTCAATTCGGTGGTGAGATACGAGAATGTTTTGAGCTTATCGCCCTTAAGATAATAGTAAAGAGAGCGATAATACTCGTGTCCCAACATCACTTCCACATCGTGCAAACCCATCACGCGATGCCAATTGAGCAGCTGTTGCAGGGTATAAGTCAATGTACGGTCGTGCGTTTTAAACACATGGCCTTTCTGCGATGCATTCTGTCCGTACCATGGGTTATAGGTTGTAGTACCGCGATAGTCGCCCCAGAACACGGTATTATTAAGCGACAGACGGAAATCTTTCAAAAATCTCACCTCGGCATTACCTGCACCGTTGAAGGTGTTTCCATTTCCTCCGTTGGTGTCGAGCTGATTATCCGACAGCGGGTTTGAACGATTCATAAAAGCTCTAACATTGGGTAAGGTTGTGCCATCGCCGTAATCGTAGAGTGGCAGCCCCGTTCTTTGGTCGTAAAGCATTTCTCCAGCTGCGTTACGGAAATAAAGTGGATAGATGGGCGCCACCTTTGTAAGGGCAAACACATTGGTGGGCGAAGCCGAATTGCCATCGCCGCGCAATGAATTGGCTTGGTAGTTGGCATAGCTAATGTTACCAAACAGCTTGAGCCATGGTTTCATTTGGGCGTCGCCTTTGAAGCGAGCAGAGATGCGTTGATAATCCGAACCCGGCGAGATACCGTCTATCTTGAGGTAAGAAGCCGACATGTAGAGGCTTGAAGTGGGTGTACCATAGTTGGCCGTAAGCGAATATTCTTGTCTCAGACTCTTACGGAAGGTGGCATCACTCCAGTTGTCGGGCGTGAGAAAATAGGTGTTTCCATCTTTTCCCATCACCGTTGCGCCCAATGTTGCGCGTGGGTTAAGCTTGCCATTTCTACCAATGAGCAGTTCGTTTTGTGGCACGGTGTACACGTTATAGCCCAATCCGAAAGCGTCGTTACCCGTTAATTTATTGTTTGCAAACACCAAAGCGTTATCGGCATCATAACCAAGCTTGTCGATGGCATAGTTATATAAGCCCTTTCCCCACATCTCATAATAGGCTGCGGGATTGTTGATATAGTTGTAATCTGGCAATTGACGTTCGTTCTGACCCCATTTTGCATCGAACGAAATAGACGAATGGTCGCGCTTTCCGTTCTTTGTTGTGATGAGCACAACACCATTTGCGCCTCGTGCGCCATACAAAGCAGCCGATGCAGCATCCTTTAATACAGTCTCACTCTCGATATCTAGCGGGTTAATCATGTTCAGATTGCCACTATAGGGCGAACCATCTACGATGATGAGTGGGCCATTGCCGGCATTGATCGAACTAATACCGCGCACGCGAATGGTGGGCGACCCCATACCAGGTTGTCCCGAAGCCTGCACCATTTGCACACCTGCAGCCTTACCCTTCATGGCGTCGAGAGGGTTGGTGGCTTGCACCTTGCCAATCTCCTTGCTGTCGATAATAGCAGCCGAACCCGTGAAAGCCGACTTCTTACTCGTACCATAGGCCACCACAATCACCTCGTCCAAACCCTTAGACACGGGTTTGAGGATAATTTGCATGTGGTCTTTGGCTTGAAGGTCTTGTGGTTCAACGCCCACATAACTCACTCTAATTTGTGTTTTGCCAGCAGGCAGCACCAGTCTAAACCGTCCATCGAGGTCGGTAACGGTACCTGCGCCCGTGCCAATAACCTGCACCGTGGCCCCAACAACAGGCTCGCCTTGTTCGTCTTTCACTATTCCGGCGGCCACACGCTCGCGCGTTTGTACGGTCTCAATAGGTGATGCCGTGGGCAATGGATGACTTGCCCATGCCGGCATCATGCTTGCAGAGGTCGGTGCCAACAATGCAAGACATAATAATAGTTCCTTTTCTTTTGGATTCATGACTTAGGTTTTATTGATAAATATTGTTAATTCAGCTTTAATCTTTGCTTGATTGTTCAGGTTTGTAGATAAACGTTGTTCGGTTAGCTTATTGAAATGGCCTACGACCAAATCGAAATTCCGACAAAAGTAGTGCATTTGTTCAACACAAACAAATATTTCTTTACTTTTTACGTGTTAAAATATTTAAATATGAAATATTTTGTATATTCATAGTTACAATTTGCATAAATAACGGATATTAATAAACAGTAAAACTGCTTATAATATTCTGTTTATCAACTATATTATAAAATTTATAACATAGCTATCTACTGAGCTCAAACGTAAAAACACGAAGCAATATTCTACTAAAAGATAGATAAATCAGACACTTACACATTTTCGTTATTCACGAACAACTTGTAATATAATACAACATATTTCCTCATTTTTAGTAGATTTTGCAGCAAGGTGTTATTATCTATCTGGCAATCCTCAATGTTAGGTGCGCGCGATGCTGGTGATTATCAAAAAAAATAAGGGTATCGTGCTATGCATTTGGGTGCTATTAACTAACTTTGTGGTGATAAACATCCTCATCAACAATCTAAAAAAGCAGACAATGAGTGCTATAGAAATTATCACTAACGAATTGCAGACCCTTGGAAGTACTGAAAAGGCTGCACATTTAAGTAGGTTTTTCAAAACAGGCAAGGGACAATACGGCGAAAACGACCGCTTTTTAGGCGTTACCGTACCCCAAACACGCCGTGTGGCTATGGCGCATGCCGGTGTGAATTTGGCCGATTTGCAACAACTCATTCGGTCTGAGTGGCACGAAGTACGCCTTTGCGCCTTATTCATTCTTACGATTCAGTTCAATAAAGGAGATGAACCAACACGCACCGAGCTTGTACACTTCTATTTAAACAACACGCAACACACCAACAATTGGGACCTCGTGGACCTTTCCGCGTGGAAAACCATCGGCACTTATTTGCTAGACAGACCGCGCAACTTGCTTTATCGGCTAGCCGAAAGCCCTTTGTTGTGGGATAACCGCATTGCCATGGTGTCTACTTACGCCTTTATCAGGCAGGGACAATTAGACGACACGTTTGCCTTGGCCGAAAAAATGATGGGCCATAAGCACGACTTGATGCATAAGGCTATTGGCTGGATGCTGCGCGAAGCAGGCAAACGCGATGAAAAAAGATTGATTGATTTTGTGGAAAACCATCGTTTGGTGATGCCCCGAACCATGTTGCGCTATGCTATTGAGAGGGCAATAACTATGAAGTAAATCTTAGTCTTAAACTTAGGGGGATTTGGTGCTAAAAACGATGTTCAAACAAATCATTAACGCCCATTTTTAAAACACGTCCCCTAAGTGTATCATGCGTTAGCATAAGTAATATTATTTTACAAACGATACAGTCTCGGCTACTCATTCTAGCGAAAAATCCAGCTTAAAACCTGCTTTAAAGCATCAAAAATCGAACCATCGTTTTAAAAGTTCAGCCATTGGAGTGAGGATTATCAGCATTTTGCACCATTTTGGCTTTCTAGTTTGTCGCCGACGCACAATTTTTCATCACGCCCAAACCAGCTTTTTGTTGCAAAAACACCACTATTTGGCACTTTATTTGTTCGTAAACACCAACATTTTGCACCAACAACCCACCATATAGCCACAGAAAATACGGATAAACATACACTTGTCGCTGAATTAAATTACGTTTTACCTCGCGTTTTGCTGTTTTAATCTTGCATTTTGCTGCATTTAGCCTTGCGTTTTGCTGCACTTTACCTTGCGTTTTGCAGCATTTAGCACTGCGTTTTGCTGCATTTAGCACTGCGTTTTGCTGCAAAACACACGGTTTAGCGTAAAGTTTGCGCTTTTAGTCCTCGCAAAATAAATTTCTATGCATTACAAATCATTTTCTTATTTCACAAAAACAAAGTCGCACGAGAATTGAATATTTGCGACCGAACAGGCACCTGATAAAGAAAAAGGGCACTTTTCGTGCCCAATTTCACGCGGAATATTTTACATTTCGTATAAAACAAATTCCCTCAAACAAAGTCAATAAAGAGCCATAAAGCTACAAGCCGATACGCAAAGATGCTAAAACCTGAGCTACTAAATGCTTTGTACAGCCTTAGCCAACTGTTCCATGGCCTGTTGTAGTATGGCTCGAGGCGTGCCCACGTTCATGCGCATGTGCGATTCGCCTCCCTGACCAAACATTTCGCCATCGTTAAGGGCTAAACGAGCCTTGTCTATGCAGAGGTCTAATAGCTGTTTGTGCGTGAGATGCAAGTCGGTGAAGTCTAACCACACCAAAAAACTGGCTTGCGGGCGAAGCGGTTTAACGCCAGGGATGTGTTTTTTGCAAAACTCTTCTACAAAGCACACATTGCCTTCAACATATTTAAGCATTTGTTTTCGCCATTCGTCGCCCTGCGTATAGGCTGCAATAGTGGCGATGGGAGCCAAGATAGTGGGTTCTTCTAACTCGTTTGCCGACAGCCAACGAAAGAACTTAGCTCGAAGGGTTTCGTTGGGCACGATGGCAAACGAACTAACAATACCTGCAATATTAAACGTTTTAGAGGGTGCACCAAAAGTGATAGAAATATCGGCAGCATGTTGGTTCACTGTGGCAAATGGTGTATGGCGATGACCAAAGAGGGCCATATCTGCGTGTATTTCATCGCTTATCACGATGATGTTGCGTTCAAAACAGAAGTCGGCCAGGCGTTGTAATGTTTCTTTCGACCACACTTGTCCTGCTGGGTTATGAGGATTGCACAGCACAAAGAGTTTGCAATGCTCATCGCACACGGCCTCTAGGTTATCAAAATCCATGTCGTAATAACCATCGGCCTTACGCTTAAGCGGATTAAACACCACTTCTCGCCTATTGGCCAAGGGTGTTAAGCGGAAAGGATGGTACACCGGTGGCTGAATAATAACCTTATCGCCAGGATTTGTAAACACGTTAATAACAAAGCCTATGCCCTTAACGATGCCAGGGATATAGGTAAGCCACTGGCGTTGCACCTGCCATTGGTGTTGGCGTTGCTGCCAGTTGATGATGCTCTGCCATAGCTCTTCGGGCGTAACAGTGTAGCCAAAAATGGGGTGTTCCAACCGTTTGCGCATAGCCTCTACGATAAAAGGAGGTGTGGCAAAATCCATATCGGCCACCCAAAGCGGCAAAAGGTCGTCGCGTCCCCAACGTGGTTTCAAGGCGTCGTGCTTGAGATCGCCACTTCCTCGGCGGTCGATTATCTCGTCAAAGTTGTAGTTGTGCATGCCATTTTAGTTTTTAAAGATTATGGGGTTGAGCGTTGATTGTTAGTTGAGCGCCTGTTTGATATCGTCTAAGAGGTCGTCCACGTCTTCCAATCCTATACTAAGCCTGATTGTTGAGTCGTTCACATCCATTTCGCGGCGCTGTTCGTCTGTAAAAGCTCCATAGATGGTACTTGCGGGATGAATCGCAAGCGTGCGATTATCAAACAAGTTGGTGGCGCGATGAATGAGTTTCAGTTTGTTTATCATGGCGAAACAAGCCTCTTTACTATCTAAGTCGATAGTAATCATCGCCCCAGCCGTGTTACCAAACTGCTTTTTGGCCAATTCGTGATAAGGGTTGTCGGGCAATCCCACATAGTTTACATGCTTAATCTGGGGCAGTTTTTGCAATTGTTTAGCTAATTCAAGCGCATTGGTGGCCTGAATGCGATAGCGTGCATCAAGCACTTCCAGCCCTACGGTTTGCAGATAAGCAGCCTGTGGCGTCATATAAGCACCGAAATTAAACAGCAATTCGCCACGCAACGCGCGCCCAAGGGGTTGAAATGTACCGTAATCAATAACCAGTCCACCCAACGAAGTAGCACCACCGCTAATGTATTTGGTGCTAGAAACCACCTCGGCATCCACCCCAAGCGCTTTTGCAGAGAACTCGGTAAAGGGGATTAGCGTGGTATCGGCCACCAAAGGTATGCCCCGCTGATGAGCCAAAGTCGCCAAAGCCACAATGTCAACCACCTCAAGTTGTGGGTTAGTCATTATCTCAAGATACACACAACAGGTGTTGTCGTCTAACTGCTGTTCCACTTGTTCAACGTTAGTGAGGTCGCAAAGGCGAGCTTCAACGCCGAAACGTTTGAGAGTTGAGGTAAGAAGCGAATAGGTGTTGCCAAACATATGGCGCGAGCTAACAATGTTTTTACCCTGTTGCGCCAACGCAATAAACACGGCGCTGATGGCAGCCATGCCCGAATTAAAGGCCACAACATCAGTTGCACCGGTTATGCCTTTAACCCTTTGTTCTAAATTTTCAACTGTTGGGTTGCCCACTCTTGAGTAATCGGGAGCCGACACCCTACCGCAAAACACGTCGCTCATAAGTTGTGCGTTGTCAAATTCGTAGGCAACGGCGTTATAAACAGGCATACTAAGCGCATCGTAGGCATCGCGTCGCTTATAAGGTTGATGTATGGCGCGCGTTGTTTTTTTCATATTTATATGTTTAGTTGTTGTGGATTTGTCTCATCAATACCATTGCACAGCATTACCAACACCGCTACGTTTGTCGTACTTCAGTGCATCGGTAAGTGTGGATGCATTACAACGGAAGCTAAAGTTGTAGCTGGTGTAGGGCGCAAGAACCACCGAACAGCTCATGCTAAAGCAGTGAAGGTCGCGTTGAAGCGAGGCGGTGGTCATAGAAATCTTACGATTTTCGAAGTCGTAACCCGACGAGAAGCTGATGTTCCAGCCATCACTAATACGAATGTTACCACTAACGTTAAGCGATTGTGTGAACTTATAGGGGTAACGCATGGTGTTATAGTTGAACTTTTTCACGTCGGTATTCTCCAGCATAGTGACACCATAGCCAAAAGTTAGCGACCAAGGCATGGAGAATTTCATGTAACCATCTTCGTCGGTCTCGGTTTTTCCGCCGTCTCTTCCACCCGAAGCGCCTCGTTGTCCTTCAATCATATCATCGTCGATATTGCTTTCGATGTTGGTATCCGTGCCTTCATCGTCTCCGTTAGGTTTCTTCTTGTCATCGTCTTTGGTTTTCTTACCAAAGAGTTTAGCCAATTTTTCGGGTGTGAGTGTGAACGAAATGTTTTGCGACATACCTTGGAAACGTCCAAACCTTCCACGACTCCACTCGGTGTGTGTGCCCACATAAGGCACGCCGTTGCTATCCAGTTCGTAGGCATAGGTGGCAAAAAGTGCGTTAAGACTGAAGGTATAGTTTTTCCACCACTTCAATCTAAGGCGCATACTAAGGTCGCTCCAGGGTCTTGTTTCTGCAGCCATATTATACGACATTGAAGCGCCAAGCTCGTCGATGATGCTTAGTTTTTTAAATCCAGTAGAGTCTTTGTCCGACCGCACTTTCATTTCGATGTTGTTTCCTAAGTCGAACGACACGCTACCCGTTTTACCTCGTCCAGGAACACCAAAGAGCGAGCCTTCGAAAGGCGAGTATTCCACGAGCGAGACATTGCCAGCTGCGTCGGTTTTTTGGTAAGTGGCGTAGTAACCATAGCGCGATGCGCTGAAATCGGGCGCATAACTAAAGCTCACTTGTGGAGTGAGGACGTGGCGAATGGCCACAATCTTATCGCCAAAGAGTTTGCGACTAGGTGTCCAGAAGCCATAAAGCTTGGTATTGGCCGACACACTCATGCGCCAGTCGTACACGTTATGAAATCCGTAAGTGGTGTCGTTCACCTCGGTTTGGCGAGCAACGTCCCACGAACGAGTAACCTTATTGGTGTACATACGGTCGGCAAACGAGAACGAGGGATTAAGACTAAGATAATTAAAGAGCGTAAACGAGCCACTAATGGGCACTGTGTGCATCATTCCGTTGCGCCAATCCTTAATGAGGTTCGAACGCATCAGGCGGTTTTCCTTAGTGTTTATCGAATTACTTAGCTGTCCGGTGTAACTCATTGCTATCTTTTCATACCATCTCTCTTTACCTGCAGCGTGCTTACGCTTGAAGGGATAGAAGCGTGCAATGGAGATATTGATATCGGGCAGCGTGAGAGCGATGCTCGAGTCGCGCATGTTTTGCGAGAGGTTACCCGTTGCGCTCAGCGTCAATCCGATGCTTGAGAAGCCCGTGCTCCAGCTCACCGACGAGGTTCGGGTGCTTTGCGTAAGGGCTTGCGGGTTGTAAAGGCTATTTAAATTGTTGCGTTCGTAGCTAGTGGAAGCAAAGTTTACACTTCCCGACAACGTGCTAAAGGGGTTGGCCTTGGGGTCTTGTCGGTGGTTCCATTGCAGTTTAAAGCTTGTTTGCGATGAATAATCGGGCAAGCCTTTATCGCCAGTTTTGGTGTTTTGGTAGCTAAAATAGAAGCTTCCATTGTAGCGATAGCGCTTACGATAGTTAGAAGCAGCCGAGAAACCCCACGAGCCTTTGGTGTAGATTTCGCCAAGAAGTTTCAAGTCCCATTTATCTCCAAGTGCGAAATAATAACCCATATCGCGCAGATAAAAGCCACGTTCGCTCTCATCGCCGTAAGTAGGCATAATAAAACCACTGCTATATTTCTGAGTAAAAGGGAAGAATCCGTAGGGAATGGCCAAGGGCAAAGGCACATCGGCAACCACGAGATAAGCCGGACCAAACACCACATCCTTGCCAGGACGCACCTTAGCACGCGAAAGCGCAATGTAGAAGTCGGGACAATCTTTATCGCAAGTGGTGTAACGGCCGTGTTGCAGATAGACGTCGCCGTTAGCATCACGCTTTGCTTTTTCGCCATAAAGATATCCCTCTTGCTGCTGTGTGCGCACATCTTTAATCAATCCGCGCTTCGATTTAAAGTTAAAGGCCATGGTGTCGCTTGTGTATTTGTCGGACCCCATGTTAAAAACAGGCTTGCCCTTGATACCATCTTTTTCGCTGCTATCGGCCACACCAGTGGCATGAACCACACTGCTATCGGTGTTGATGCGTATGCGTTCGCTGGCCAAGTCCATGTTTTCGTATTTCACTTTGCCTGTGCCGTAGATGTAAGCCATCTTCGATTGGGCATTATATACTAAGGAGTCGGTACCCGAATACACCACGGGCGCATCGATACCGTTTTTCTTTTGCCGGTTAATTGAGTCGAGCCGTATGGAGTCGTCTACATGCTTATTATGGCGATAGATAGCCCGTTGCAACGAGTCCATGCGTGTAGTGTCGTTGGCTAAACGTGCCAACGAGTCGCGCCGAATAGAGTCGGCCTGCCTTTGGGCAGCCGTCTTGGCCGTCTTATTTCGCTGAGTTAGGGGCGAATATACCCCAGCCGTTACAAACACAACGACAAACAGCAGTAGTGCAATTAACGATTTTCTTCGCATTCTAGGGTACAAAATTAACGATTTAATGGTGAACCCTCTTGCTCTTATCCCTTTTTAACACTTACAATTACCAGTGATAACACTGTTGCCAAGCATAGTCTACAAGCCCAACGCGCATGAATTGCACCCCAAACTCATGTTATTTTAACGTCTATACACGCCCACACACATGCAAAAACTTCAATGGTATGGTCCGTATTTGATTTTTTTTATCTAATTTTGCAGCGCTATATTATCCCTATAGTAAATGGTATAAGCAACTTATGAAAAAGAAAATACAATTCAGCCTCGTATATCGAGACATGTGGCAGAGCTCTGGGAAGTTCCAGCCACGCAAAGATCAGTTGGAGAAAATCGCTCCCGTAATCATCGAAATGGGTTGTTTCTCGCGTGTTGAAACCAACGGCGGTGCTTTCGAACAGGTGAACTTGTTGGCTGGCGAAAACCCCAATGAGGGCGTGCGCGCATTTTGTAAGCCCTTCAATGAGGTAGGAATTAAAACCCATATGCTAGACCGTGGACTCAATGCCTTGCGCATGTATCCCGTTCCCGACGATGTTAGAGCACTGATGTATAAGGTGAAACACGCTCAGGGTGTGGATATTCCCCGTATTTTCGACGGACTGAACGACGTGCGTAACATCATCCCCAGTATTAAATGGGCTGCCGAAGCTGGCATGACTCCTCAAGGAACACTTTGCATCACCACTTCGCCAGTGCACACGCTGGAGTATTATAGCAACATTGCCGACCAACTTATTGAAGCCGGTGCTAAAGAAATCTGTCTTAAAGACATGGCGGGCATTGGACAACCGGCTTTGCTTGGCCAACTTACTAAAGCCATTAAAGACAAACATCCTGAAATTATCATCGAGTATCACGGGCATACTGGCCCCGGATTGTCTATGGCTTCAATCCTTGAAGTTTGTAACAATGGTGCCGACATCATTGATACTGCCATCGAACCACTATCTTGGGGTAAGGTGCATCCAGACGTTATCTCGGTGCAAAGCATGCTGAAGAACGAAGGCTTCGATGTTCCTGAAATCAATATGAGCGCTTACATGAAGGCTCGCGCATTGACACAAGAGTTTATAGACGAATGGTTGGGCTACTTTATTAATCCTGCCAACAAGCTGATGAGTTCGCTACTCTTAGGCTGTGGCTTGCCTGGAGGTATGATGGGAAGTATGATGGCCGACCTAGCTGGCATACATAGCACCATCAACAGCATCCGCACAAAGAAGGGAGAGGCCGAATTGTCTACCGATGATATGCTTATCAACCTCTTTAATGAAGTGGAATATGTATGGCCTCGCGTGGGTTATCCTCCCTTGGTTACGCCTTTCTCACAATATGTTAAGAACATTGCACTGATGAACCTTCTCACAATGGAGCAGGGCAAGGGACGTTTTGTGATGATGGACGATGCTATGTGGGGTATGATTCTGGGTAAGAGTGGTAAGATTCCTGGAACTATCGCTCCCGAATTGGTGGCTCTGGCTAAAGAGAAAGGTTTCGAATTTACCGATGCCGACCCACATACACTGCTGCCAAACAACCTCGACGACTTTAAGAAAGAGATGGACGAGAATGGTTGGGAGTACGGACAAGACAACGAAGAACTGTTTGAACTGGCCATGCACCCCGAACAATACCGCAACTATAAGAGCGGACAGGCTAAGAAAAACTTCTTGGCCGACCTGCAAAAGGCTAAGGACGCGAAGATGGGTAGCAAACTTTCGGCTGAAGAACTGGCTGCATTTAAGCACGCTAAGGCCGATGCGTTGGTGGCTCCTGTTAAAGGACAATTGTTCTGGGAATTTAATGGCGATGGCGAATGCGCACCAACGGTTGAACCTTACATTGGTAAAGAGTACAAAGAAGGGGATGTGTTCTGCTATATCGTTGCAACATGGGGCGAAATCGTTACTGTTCCTGCCGCTCTAGGTGGAAAGCTTGTTGAAATTAACGCTAAACAAGGCAGCAAGGTTAACAAGGGCGACGTGGTGGCTTACATCGAACGCGAACAAAAGAACTAATATCGAGCCATAAAAGCTCAAATAAATAACTTTAAAGGCACAGCCTGCAACTTGTTGCGGGTTGTGCCTTTAAAGTTTGTTGGCATATAATCAAAATAAAATTGCAGAATTTAGCCACTGCCCTTGTACTTTGACAATGCGCAAGAGCAAAAGTTTGGCCTTTGAATGTGCCCTTCGTAAGCACGCCATAACAGGCATTATGCCAGCAATGCTAAAAGAAAAGACAATTTAATCCCAATCGGTTGTTAAAGGGCTTATCCGATGTTGTTATATTCTTTTCATGCTTCCAGCTCACCTTGCATCTGCTTATCGGTATCTTGTTTGCGTTATTCTTGAAGACATAGTGCACTTCGTCTTTAAGCATAACATAGGCAATGTATTCAACAATACACAAAATCTAAACCCCACTAACGACCTATTTGAGTTGAGATGCTAGCAAAAATGCAAGAAAATAAAGAGGGATAATGAAAACTAAACGAACAACCGTTCACAAAAAGGCATGAAAAAAGGAGCCCCTTCATCGCGAAGAACCTCCTCCAAAAACAGTAATTAACTCAAAATTTATAATCTATTTTTACTGACAATTAGGATGTTCGTAATTAATTGTTGTGGGAAGACCTATTAAGTACTTATCCCCTCAACCTATTTTTCTGTTTGCAAAGATAAAAAGGATTTTCGAAAACACAAACTTTATCGTGACAAAAATTCAGGCAAAATCAAAGAATTAATTCTTTTTTTGAATCCTTTCGCATTCTATTTGTCAAATAGGCTGTCAATGTTGTCATTTTATCAGGTAAGAAATAGGTGAAGTCTTACAAAGCATTCACCCCTTCATCAACCTTTTTTCAATACCAAACCAAGGAAAGAGGGCACTGCAAGGCACGTATTTTTTGCGTAATTGATAAAGCAAAAATATTGCGTCCGTGAGCAAATACGCAGCTATTGCACATCAACCCACAATCATTCTGCTCACTTAAACACCCTACCAAGCACGTTATAGGTGCGTTGTTCTGGTTTGTAGATGGCTATTTGTTGTATAGCTCTTACAATATGATAGGCTTAAAAAGTTAAAACACGTAATCTTATTGTACAAAACGCTCCAACTAACGAAGAAAACACAACTTGTTTGGATAGGCCAATGTGCGCCCCTTGCAACAAAAACGCAAGCAGCAGACGCACATAGACCCAACAAACAAGCGAGGACGGCAGGCACTTAGCCTTACTGGGCCACCCTTTCTTCAAATCTTTCAACAAGCCATTGTAGCTGTTGGGCAATGGTTAGTTCGCCATTGTCAAGCTCGATGGCATCATCGGCCTTGCGCAACGGACTTACTTCGCGGTGACTATCAATGTAATCGCGCTGCTGAACATTATTAAGAATTTCATCAAAGTTGGCTTCAACGCCCTTACCTTTCAGTTCGTCAAATCGGCGTTGCGCTCTAATCTCTGCTGAAGCCGTAACAAACACCTTCAATTCGGCATCGGGAAACACCACTGTGCCAATGTCTCGACCATCCATTACAATACCTTTATCACGTCCCATGCGCTGTTGTTGCTCCACTAAAGCCGTGCGAACAAAGTCAATTGCAGCAATGACACTAACATGCGACGACACCTCTATGCCTCTAATCTCGTTCTCCACGTTCTCGCCATTGAGATAAGTTTCGGCCTTACCCGTTTGCTCATTGAGCTTAAACTCCACGCGCAGCGTTTGCATTTTCTGCTTTAGTTCATCGCGGTTTACCTCGCCATTAGGTGCAATCATACCGTTGCGCATGGCAAAAAGGGTAACAGCGCGATACATTGCGCCAGTGTCAACATAGATATAGCCCACTTCTTTGGCCAACATCTTGGCCATGGTACTCTTTCCGCACGACGAGAATCCGTCGATGGCGATGGTTATTTTCTTCATGATTTGTTGTTATATAATAATGTGTAAATGTTATGCGTAAATGCTATTAATATGTTTAGCTGTGCAGTACTCCTTTCTTTTCATAACTTGCAGCCTTATATAGTCCTGCTCTAGCCCCTTCAACAAGTAGTTTGTAAAAGCTTTAGGTATGAAGACAGGCGCATTGAGATATTGTAAGAACGACTAAAGGCAAGGCAGCACAGTCTTGATTTACAAGGAAAACGAGAGATTGAGCACCACCGACGAACTAGAAACATGATACTTGCCGTAAGCCAGATTAAGCTTAAAGCGCTCAAGCTGCAAGCCTGCACCCAGCGAAAGCCCTGCGCCATGACTGCTAGCGGTGTCGGCATCGCCCACTTTCATCTCGTTGGCACGGCGCAAACTATAGCCTGCTCCCACCCAGATGTTTTGCGAAAGCTGCGCGTCAACTCCAAAAACAAAATGCTTCATTAAGGAGTAATGCCAGTGATTAAGGTCGACTAACGTGGCCGAAAATCGGAAGGGTGTATGTTTCAAACGCTTACTAACCCCTATTTGCACGTCGATGGGCATAGCTTCGTAATTATCATCGTAGGCCTTAAGCTGTCCACCAAGGTTCTTACCCACCACCGACAACGACAATTCGCGGTCGGCATCGTAATAATTCAGTCCCAAATCTACGCCCACGCCCACCGAATGATAATGCCCAATACTAGACGAGAGCACCTTTGCAGCAATACCACCAGCCAGTTTATCTGTGAGCATATACGAGAAATAAGCCGTAACAGCAATATCTTTAGCCGAAAACTCGCCCAAGTCTTGATTGTCGGCAGTGGTATATCGCATCTGTCCATAGTTAACATAATTGGCCGAGAGCGCCACCGAAGCACGCTCTTTTATCACCCGGTTGTAGGCAACACCAGCCAAATTAACGCCTCGCATGAAGTTCATATAGTTCAAAGCAACAGTTTTATCACTCACCGACGACAGCAAAGCAGGGTTGTTATACATCAACCAAGCATCGTCATCAATGAGCGTAACATTATCGCCTCCTAATGCAGCGGCATGCGCACTCACAGGAAGTCGCAAGAAATTATAGGCCGTTTGGCTCTCTTGCGCCACCATTTCACCCCCCATAAAGACCAAAACGAGGGCGAAAATCACTTTTTTCATCAACTAAATTCCTTTTTATCTACAAAGTTACACCTTTTTCCAATTATATCATTATATTTGTAGGTGATTTGAGTATCATTAACCGTGAAAGCTCAAAGAACGATACAACGACATCCAGAAGGTGGAGATAAAGAAAACACATAGTGCCAATTTGGAGAACAAGCGCGTAACAAATTATCTGCTTGGACTCGTTGTTGTGCTCTCGTTCCTATTCGTGGGCCTAGAGTATAACAGCCAATCGCGCACATTTAACCTTGACGACGAGCTGCCCGACGACATCTTTGAAGAGATGGAAGTGCTGCCCGAAGTGGAGAAAAACGAAATGGTGAGCGCCGCCAAACCCACTGCCGCACCATCTATCACCACAAAAATTAAAGCGGTGGACACGCCTGTGACACTGCCCGAAAAGGTGAATATGCGAAACGAAGAGGAGGAAGAAGGCAATGAAGCCACCAGGCAACAAAACGAAACACCTACTACGGCCATCGAACAACCCGTGCCCGAACCTATTGCCGACGACAATAAGCCTCGCATTGTGCAACAAATGCCTGAATATCCAGGGGGTATTGTGGAGTTTATGAAGTGGCTGCAACGCACCCTTCGCTATCCTCCAACGGCCCAACAACAGGGCATTCAAGGAAGTGTGATGGTGTCGTTTATCGTCAATGTAGATGGAACTATCACCGAACAAAAAGTGGTTCGTGGCGTAAACGAAGAATTAGACGCCGAGGCGCTGCGTGTTATAAGCAACATGCCCAAATGGAAACCAGGACTCGACAAAGGAAAACCATGCCGCACGCTCTTTGCCATACCCATCGTATTTAAACTCTAAAATGAAGTTATCATGCTGACAGACGACATCATTCTCAACAAAATAAACCAATACGTAGACGCTTTACCCTTCGACAGAAAACCAAATTCGCTCTACGAACCCATAAGATACGTGCTCTCTATCGGGGGAAAACGCATCAGGCCTACTTTGGCTTTGCTGGCCTACAACTTGTTTAAAGACGACCCTGAAAGCATACTTGCACCTGCTTGTGGACTGGAAACCTACCACAACTACACGCTCCTGCACGACGATTTGATGGATAATGCCGAACTGCGACGTGGTAAACCCACGGTACATAAACGCTGGGACGCCAACACGGCCATCCTTTCGGGCGACTCGATGTTGGTGCTGGCTTATCAACAGATGGCACAATGCGATGAAACAAAGCTCAAACCTGTGATGGAACTGTTTACTGAAACAGCACTGGAGATTGGAGAAGGTCAACAATATGATATGGATTTCGAACACCGCAACGACGTAACCGAAGCGGAATATATCGAAATGATTAGACTCAAAACAAGCGTTCTGCTCGCCTGTGCTATGAAAATGGGCGCTATATTGGCCAATGCTCCACAAGAAGATGCCGACCTATTATATAAGTTTGGCGAACAAATTGGACTGGCTTTCCAACTGCAAGACGATTTTCTTGATGTGTATGGAGACAGCAAAGTGTTCGGAAAAGCCATCGGCGGAGACATCGTTTGCAACAAAAAAACGTACATGCTCATTAACGCTTTTAATAAAGCCAACGATAAACAAAGGGCTGAACTGAAACATTGGGTGGAGCAAGAACAATGTAACCCGAAAGAAAAAATTGCGGCTATAACCCAACTTTACAACGATATGGGCATCGACAAGATGGCCGAACAAAAAATAGAACACTACTTTGACTGCGGTAAGCAACTGCTTGATAAGGTGAATGTGCCCGCAGAAAGAAAAGTAAACCTCATTAACTATGCCCTCAAAATGATGAACAGGAAATACTAGACAGCTTAACAACGGTGAACTCTGAAACCAAGAAAACACGCTTGTGAAACGGGTATCTATCGCCCTACTAAACCACAAGTTGATGCCTGAAACGGCTCATTGCCTTATACCCTGTTTGCTTGACCCCTTTGTCTACCGACAATTGGCGTTCAGGGAACACCATAAAACACCAAATACCATGCCATACCGACGACTACCTAAGACAGATGCCGCACGCCTTAAGGCTCTGAAAATGCTTCTCGAAAACGAAAGTGTGTATGCGGCTAGAAACAGATTTATTGACTGGAGTGTTATCAACAGGGCCAGACCAGCCTACGACCGACTGCTGACAGCGGCACAACAATATCGTACTTCGCTGACTGCACAGGCTAGACAGACCGACAAAATTGACCGCGTGCAACGCAATGCTGTGATGTATGTGAGCCATTTCTTGCAAGTTCTCTTTATGTGCGTTGAACGAGGAGAAATAAAAAAGTCGGCCCTAAAACTCTATGGACTTAGCGAACACGCTACTTCTTTGCCCAATCTTAAAACCCAAGAGGGCCTGGCCGAATACGGAAAACAGGTGATTGAAGGCGAAAAACAACGCATTAAGCTGGGCGGACGACCCATATACAACCCCACAATAGGGATGGTGTCGACGCACTACGACATTTTTATCGAAACATATAGGCAACAAAAGGCTCTGCAGGCTAGAACGAATAAGGCCGTTGACAAACTGCAAACGCTGCGCCCTGAAACAGACAACATCATCCTTGACTTATGGAACCAAATTGAAAAACATTTCGAACACGAACCGCCTGAAGTGCGATTTGCGGAATGTAGAAAGCTAGGGGTGATTTATTATTACCGCCGAAACGAGGAACATCTGTACGGTTAGCTTCTCGTTGTAGGCTATAACGTGACACAGACGCATGCGCTGTGAACAGTCTCCGCGCGCGTTTGGCGCACTCTGGGGGCTTATTCTCTTCCCATTGACTTGGAAAGTGGCTTTGTTCTGCGCCTTTGCACCTCATTGCTGCCTACAACTGGCAAATTAACAAATGACTACAGGAATTATAGACACACACATCCACCTTGACGTGGACGACTATCGCGACGACCTTCACGAGGTTATTGCCCGAGCTAAAGATGCTGATGTGACCAAAGTTTTCATCCCTGCCATCGACGAAAGCAGTGGGGATGCTGCCCTTTTGCTTGCTCAACGTTATCCCAACTATGCCTTTGCGATGATGGGTTTGCACCCCGAAGAGGTTAAAGCCGACTATGCCGAGGTGCTTCGACACATGAAAAAGCGCTTTGATGAGTCACATTCCTTCATCGCCGTTGGTGAGGTTGGACTTGATTTCTATTGGAGTAGAGAATTTGAGCAACAACAACTTGAAGCCTTCGAAGAACAAGTGCGTTGGTCGATTGAATATGATTTGCCCCTGATGATACACTGCAGAAAGGGGCAAAACGAGATGGTACACATCCTTAAAAAGTACGAAAGCCAATTGCCTGGTGGCGTTTTTCATTGTTTTACTGGCAACGAACACGAGGCGGATGCTTTTCTTCAGTTCGACAAGTTCGTGCTGGGCATTGGCGGTGTGCTTACCTTTAAGAAGTCTAACTTGCCCTCGGTGCTGCCTCATATTCCCCTTTCGCGCATCGTTCTAGAAACAGATGGCCCCTATATGGCCCCTGTTCCTATGCGGGGAAAACGTAACGAGAGTGCTTATCTCACACATGTGGTGGAGAAAATGGCCGAAACCTACGCCACCACTAGCGACGAGATTGCCCGCCAAACCTCAGAAAATGTAAAACGAGTGTTTGGTAAACGCGTGCCTTTCTAAGCTATTGGCAAACCCAATAACAATAAAATCAACGAATCAACCGAGCCACTATCTTTCAATACAAAGGAAGATTGGCTCGGTTTTGTATTTTTAAAGTAGCAAATGTTGGGAAGAAAACAAACCCTTCAGCCAATATAACCACCTTACACCCATTACACAGCGAGGTTTAGGCATAGCAATGGAGCGCAAAATACAGGTAGATAGCACTCGCCGCACTGCACTATAACCTTAATAAGCCTCTCTATACTTACCCTCATCCTTATCTTCAAGCATATTAAGATAAGATTGATAACGGCTTTGCGCGATATAATGGTCGTTCAAAGCCTGCAAAACGGCGCATCCAGGTTCGTGTGTATGGGTGCAATTATTAAATCGGCAGCCCTTAGAAAATTCGAATATCTCTTTAAAATAACTGCTTAGTTCGGTGGGTTCGATGTCAAACGTACCAAAACCTTTAATGCCTGGCGTGTCGATAACCCATCCGCCTTCGGGCAATTCCAGCATTTCGCTAAACGTGGTGGTGTGCATTCCGGCATTATGAGCATAAGAAATCTCGGCCGTTTTCAGGTTGGCCGTGGGCAAGAGCTTATTAATAAGAGTGGATTTGCCCACCCCGCTATTGCCACTTAAAAGCGAAATGCGCCCTTTAAGTAAGGCACGCACATCGTCAACGCCTGCTCCTGTCTCGGCCGAAATGGCCAAACAGTGGTAACCAACCGTCTCGTAGAGGTTCATTACCATCTGTTGGTAGCGCATTTCGTCTTCGTTAAGCAGGTCGGTTTTGTTAAACACCAGCACAACAGGTATGCGATAGGCTTCGGCCGAAGCCAAAAAGCGGTCGATAAAGGTGGTTGAAGTCTGTGGATGGTTCACCGTTACCACGAGCAATGCCACATCAAGATTGGCCGCGAGTATGTGGCTCTGCTTAGAAAGGTTCGACGACTTGCGGATAATATAATTCTTTCTGTCCTCGATTTCAGCGATAAAGGCTGTGCCATCTTGGTTATTTACAAGCTGCACACGGTCTCCCACAGCCACAGGCGATGTACTGCGTATGCCTTTAAGTCTAAAATTGCCTTTTATTTTGCTTTCCACAATACAGCCGTCGTCGGTTTTCACCGTGTACCAACTGCCCGTGTTCTTTATTACCAGTCCTTGCATGTTGTGCTTTGGGCGCGGCATTAAACCGTCATTATCTCCTTGTTCTTAGCCTCAAGCAAGTCATCAATCTTCTTAATAAACTTGTCGTGCAGCTTCTGGAGTTGTTCTTCAGCGTCTTTTTCGTTGTCTTCCGACAGTCCGTCTTTGATGGCCTTCTTCAATTTGTCTTTTATTTCGGCACGCACGTTGCGCACTTCAATCTTGGTTTTTTCACCAATTTTATTGCATTGCTTAGCCAATTCGCGACGGCGTTCTTCGGTAGGCTGTGGTATTCCCAGGCGAATAACCTCGCCATTGTTTTCGGGTGTGATGCCCACATCACTGTCCATAATAGCCTTTTCGATGTCGCGAATAGCCTTTTTGTCAAAGGGTTTGATGGCGATGGTACGTGCATCAGGGGCCGAAACGTTAGCCACTTGGTTAAGAGGTACAGTCATTCCGTACGATTGAACACGCACGCCGTCGAGTATAGCCACGTTAGCCCTACCGGCACGAACGCGCGACAGCTGCTCTTCTAGATACATCGCCGCCATCTCCATACGGTCTTGCGAATCCTGCAATACTTCCTTTACGTCTATCATAATACTTGGTTCTTAATTGTTTTAAAGCACAAATTTAGAGAATTATCGCCAATAACCCAAATTGTTTGGCGCAAAAAAGCGCTTCTGCACTCGTTTTCTGGCTCTACCCCTGCTTTTATAGCGCATCCACATTATTTATTACGCACGTACAATATTTATTAATGATGAGCGTTTTAACCTAAAACCAAACCCCAACATAACATGCAAACAGGATATCAAGCCGTTATCGACAAATATTATCCGCTCGACAACGAGCTACGACACATTTTATTAACCCACAGTCGCAGTGTGGCCCACTTGGCTTTGGCTTTGGCTAAACAGCACGCTGAATTGCAATTAGACTTACAATTCATTGAAGAGGCGGCCATGCTTCACGATATTGGCATCGTGCTTTGCAATGCACCGTCTATTCATTGCTTTGGTACGCACCCCTATATCTGCCACGGCCGACTGGGCGCCGACATGCTTCGTGCCGAAGGTATGCCTCGCCATGCTCGCGTTTGCGAACGACATACGGGCGCTGGCATCACGCGCGAAGCCATCGAAAAGCAGCAATTGCCCCTACCCTTGCAAGACTTCTTGCCCGAAACGCTCGAAGAACAGCTCATTTGTTATGCCGATAAGTTTTTTAGTAAAACCAAACTCGACCAACAAAAAACGGTGGAACAAGCCGAAAAAAGCCTAGCGAAGTTTGGCGAAGAGGGGCTTGTGCGCTTCAGTGCGTGGGTAAAAAGGTTTGGAGAACCGCCATTGGTCATTACTACAACATAATCTTTGGTCCTACTCCCTCACGCCGCCACCCCCTACTCATCGTTTTTAACGATTGCAACGATAATGGTTTGCACACATTTTCTTACCTTTGCACCCATCAACAAACATTAAACATTATCAGGATGCAGTATTTTGAAATTGCCGTTAAGCTTTTAACGGGTATGATTGGTATTTTGGTGTTCCTGCGCATTGCAGGAAAGGCACAGATGGCACAACTAACGCCACTCGATACGGTGAGTGCTTTTGTTATTGGAGCACTGGTCGGCGGTGTGCTTTACAATCCCGACATGACGGCTCTCCACATTCTTTTCGCCCTTGCCGTATGGACTGCTTTTAATCTCTTTATTCGTTTCTGTATGCGCTCCAAAGTTTTGCGTCGCCTCATAAAAGGCGATAGCGTATACTTGGTAAAAAATGGAGCCATCAACTTTAAGGCCTTTAAGCGCAATAGTCTTGAGATGGAACAATTCCGCTTGCTTCTTAGACAGAAAGGGGTGTTCTCGATGTTCGATATTGAAGATGTTCGATTCGAGACAAATGGTTCAATCACTGTGGCCGAAGTGGGAAAAGTGAACGAATCTTATCTGCTTGTAAACAACGGTGCCATTGTAGACAGTTCGTTGTTTCATTGCGGAAAAACGCGCCAATGGGTACTTAGACACATCAAACATTATGGCTACGAAAACCCAAGCCAGCTGTTTTGCATGGAGTGGACGCCTGGTAAGGGCTTCTATCTCGTGGCCAAAAATGGCGATGTGAAACGTGGTAGCGAGGAAATTGCTGCCGAAGAAATTGCACAAGAGGTGCTTAACTAATCCTTATAACATGTTTTTAGCTTTCCACTTTACAACATCCCTTCACCGCCAATGCCTGCAAAACTTGCGCCTTTGCCTTTTTGCATTGATGTTAATGCTTGCCGGCAACACGGCTTCTGCCCAACAAGCAGACAGTATTTCGCGATGGGGGATGAGCCTTTCGGCTATGAAAGGCGAAGTGGTAGCTGCCGACCAGTATGTGAAAAAATGGCTCAAACGAGGCGACAACTTCTCGCTTGCGCTAGAACTAATGCGTGCCCCACTGCCCAAAGATAGCGATGATTTTGCTGCCGACTATGGTAATCCCACCTTTGCCTTTGGTGTGCGCTACACGTTTAACAACAAAGTAAGCTTGCACCGCGAGGCTGATACCGACTGGGGAATGCTCATTCCCGTGGGCTATCATTCGCCATTGGGCAACACGCTCTCGCTCTACACCACGTTTTATCGTCCGCTTCACCGTTCGCGAACATGGGAAACAGCCTACTCGCTCAGTGGTGGCGTGGGTTTCTCGTCCTCCATTTATAATAAGAATAACGCCATCGACAACGAGTTTATCGGTTCGCACACCTCCATTTATTTTGCTGCTGGCGTGCACCAATCCTTTCATTTTGCTCCTAAATGGGCCGTGCGGGCTTCGTTAGAATTTGTGCATCATAGCAATGGCGCACTGTATCGACCCAACAAAGGCAGCAACACCGTGGGCGCTTCGCTGGCCTTGCTCTACACACCTTATTACGAACAAACGTTGCGCGCAGAGCCAACGCTTCGCAAAAAGCCATTTCATCGAGGCTTATACCTCAACTTCGCGGCTGGTCTGGGGGCTAAAACGCTATTAGAAGATTGGCTCATTACCCAATTTGGCACACCGCCTAGCCATCCAGATTATCGCACCGATCGCTTCCGCATCTATCCTGCTTACTCGCTACAAGCCGATGTTATGTGGCGCTATGCTCGGCGTTGGTCGTCGGGATTGGGCGTCGATGCATTCTATGGCACATATGCCAAGCGCATCGAAGAACTCGACCTGCAAGCCCATCGCACACTGCGCCACTCGCCTTTTTCACTAGGTTTGGCCGCCAAACATCAAGCTCACTATGGTCGTTTGGCCTTAGCTGTATCGTTTGGCGTGTATCTTTATCGCCACATGGGAGACAATGCCAAGGTGAATGAGACGCCTTATTACGAACGCATTGGCGTGCATTACGCCCTGCCGTGGCTTAACAACCTTACTGTGGGGGTAAACGTAAAGGCTCATAAAACCAAAGCCGACCTCACCGAATTGGTGCTTGCCATGCCCATACGCTTGTAATTTACGAATAAAGAAAACAAAAACGTAGCCAAATCAACAATGCCCATCCTTCACTCCTTCGCTTAGAGGGGTGTAAGGGCGAGAGCAATAACCATTTTCACCCTTTTGTTTGGCTCATCCCCATTTTATAATTACATTTGCATAACGAAAAAACAAAAACATCATGACACTATATCCCAAATTGATTACAGACGCTTTGGCTACGGTGATGTATGCCGGAACGAAAAAAAATATCATCGAAAGCGGTATGCTGGCCGACGATGTGCGCATCGATGGCATGAAGGTGACCATCACATTGCTGTTTCCTAAGGAGACCGACCCTTTCTTAAAATCAACGCTGAAGGCTGCCGAATCGGCCATTCACTATCATGTTAGCAAAGATGTGGAGGTGGAAATAAAAACCGAATTTGCTTCTAAACCGCGCCCCGAAGTGGGAAAACTGCTGCCACAGGTAAAAAATATCGTGGCCGTTAGTTCGGGTAAAGGTGGCGTTGGTAAAAGCACTGTTTCGGCAAACCTTGCTATTGCACTTGCCCGATTGGGCTATAAGGTGGGCCTTTTGGATGCCGACATCTTCGGTCCGTCTATGCCTAAGATGTTCAATGTGGAGAACGCGCGACCCTATGCCTCAAAGGTAGATGGGCGCGACCTTATTGAGCCTGTTGAACAATACGGCGTTAAGCTGCTTAGCATAGGCTTTTTTGTAAACGCCGAAACAGCCACCTTGTGGCGAGGAAGCATGGCAAGCAATGCGTTAAAGCAACTTATTGCAGATACCAATTGGGGCGAGCTGGATTATTTTATTCTCGACACGCCTCCTGGAACAAGCGATATTCATCTCACCTTGCTGCAAACGTTGGCCATCACGGGCGCCGTTATCGTAAGCACTCCGCAAAATGTGGCGCTGGCCGATGCACGTAAGGGTATCGACATGTACCGAAACGAAAAGGTGAATGTGCCTATCTTAGGTCTGGTTGAGAACATGGCGTGGTTCACTCCGGCCGAATTGCCCGAAAACAAGTACTACATCTTTGGCAAAGACGGTGTGAAACAGCTGGCCGAAGAGATGCAAACTCCTCTGCTGGCACAAATTCCGCTGGTGCAAAGTATTTGCGAAAACGGCGATAAGGGCACACCAGCTGCCATGAATGCCGACACCACGACGGGCCAGGCCTTCATCAATTTGGCGCAAGCTGTGGTAACTGTTACCAACAGGCGCAACAAAGAACAAAGCCCAACAAAGATTGTTGAGATTAAGAAGGGCTAACTCTAGCCATTAAAATAATGGGGGCTAACCTCCTTCTGGGAGCGTTTCGTGGCAAGTAAGATGCTAAGCTTAGTGTGCATCTGCTTGCTATGAAGCGCTTTTTTCGTTTGTATGAAATGGGCTTGCAACTCGTTGCTATGGGGCTTACTGCTTTTGGCAAGTGCTAATCACTTAGCACCATGGCTTTGACTACACAACTGGTGTACCACCTCATCGTATAAAAGCCTTGCGCTTGGGCATTATTTCCGAAAGTTCTACTATCGGATTAATAAAGAATACAAAATCACGTTGAGCATCTCTAAAGAGTTGTCCTCCCAACGCTATGCCAGCAGGCATTAAGTTTGTAGTAGGCATAATAGCTGCGGTTTATATGCACACATTCATTACTTCTTCTTCGGGAAACAGCACGTTTAGCAGATACACATTTATGGGCGCACACATACGGTGTCCTTTCTTGTTGAAATAAGCCAATTGGGGTCTTCCGCGCTGAAGATAGTTAGGTATGACCGTAAAGATGGCCAAGAACAACAATATAAGCAGCAGTTTATACGATGATTTGAAACGAACCATCAAAGGGCGCGACTTTAAACATTTCTTGTTTATACATACCAACAACAATACGCATAACAAGCGATACTGACCTGTTGCAAACACCAAGACAGCTAAAAGCGATTGCAAATAAGACCATCTCTTTGTCTTCATTTTTATTGTGTTGCTGGTTATCATTAATGGTAACTTTTTTAAAATCGGCCACATCTCCACTACTTTACGTTCATTGCGCGTAGTAAAGACCTATTGTTATGGTATTTTTGTTCTCAGAGAGCTGTTTTTTGTAAACGTTCTATTTCCACATTTTCCCCAGGTTTCTTCGCGCCTTGCCCTTTGGTATGAGCCAATAAGTTTTCTAATAGGGGCAACATACGGTTGAGGTTGCCGTATTGAATCATAAAATTCCATAGTGGTTCAAACTTCTTCCAGCCACCCATATAAAACAAATGTGCCAATTGTTGTTTTAAATTGTCGTGCCCAAAACTGGCCTTAAAGATATTATTCCACGAATAGAAGTCGCGATATGCCTTATCGTAACCTTGTTTTAGTTCTTGGGCTGTTAGGCCAAATGTTTTGTAAACAACAGTTCGCGTGTCGTACTTACTCCAATCGTAAGAAGTGATACGCCCATCACGCTCCATTTGCTGAAACAGTCGTGTACCTGGATAGGGTGTAAGAATATGGAATGTAGCGGTTGTGATGCTGTGTTCAATGCCCCAATCAACGGTTCGGCGAAACACATCTTTGTCATCATGGTCGAGACCGAAAACAAAGCTGCCGTTAATCATAACGCCCAAGCTATGCAGCCGTTCCACAGCAGCCACATAGTCTTTTGATAAGTTCTGGAGTTTGTTGCTAGAGCGTAGGTTTTCGGGCGAGAATGTTTCGAAACCTAGAAACAAGCTGCGCAATCCTGCCTTGGCAGCCTTCTCAATGAGGTCGCCATTTAACACCGCTGCTACGGTTGAAGCACTTTGAAACACTCGGCCCATACCGCGCATGCCCTCAAACAATTGTGATGCAAAGCGGGGATTGCCCAGCAGGTGGTCGTCGAGAAAATAAAGATGTCTACCCGGAAGACTGTCTATCTCGGCCAAAGCATCGTCTACCTTGCGCGTATAAAACGACTTACCCTTGCCATAAAAGGCGTCTTTATAACAGAAGTCGCAATGATGTGGACAACCACGAGATACAACCAAAGAGTTTGGCACAAAATATTTATCGCGTTTTATAAGGTCGCGCCGCACGGGTGGAATGTTTTCTATACTTCTGCTGGTGGCCACATAGCGCTTTTGCGGATTGCCTGCACGCAAATCGCTGATAAAACGCGGGAACGCTTCTTCGCCAGGCCCTAGCAAAATGGTGTCGGCATGCTGTGCGGCCTCATCGGGCAAACTGGTTACATGCAGTCCGCCCATGGCCACATACACACCTCTTTGTCTATAATCGTCGGCAATTTTATAGGCTCGATAGGCATTAGTGATATAGACTTGAATACAAACCAAGTCGGGTGTATCGTCTAATGTGAGTTTCTCCACATGTTGATCTTGAATTTCTACCTCGTCATCATCAGAGAAATACGCAGCAAGTGTCGCCAGTCCGAGTGGCGGAAAAAGCGAATATTTGATGGGACGCCAATAAGCACTTTCGGCCTCCTGCAATGCAGGTAGTATCATTTTCACTTTCATACTAGTTGTTTTTATTGTTCAAGACGAGATGTAAAATTCTCACAGGTGAGATGAAATCAAGTTGTCTTACACCATTAAAATCTGTTCATATCAGTGATTAAGTGCAGGAAAGCAGTGTTTGTTTATTCAACGCTAACGCACAAGTGTAGATTTACAGCACAAATTTCGGTATAATATTTTTCATTTACAAAACTTTTTACAAAAAAAAGATGATTATTTGGGGCTACTCCTTGCCCCTGTGTTGCACTTTTTGATATTATCTGTACGGATGGCGAACTACTGGATGATAATAAACAGTAAATATTGATGTAGAAAAACAGAGCGTTTACTTTTAAAACGTGGATAACCATAAATATTCGGCACATAAATTATAGGGCGTAAGCAGGCTACAGCAAGCATCAAACTAACTATTTTGAGACACAATCATCTTACAATTAACTATGAGTTTTGTTGGATTGAATATAACCATATCCAGGCATTGGCTTAACTTCTAATAAAACAAACGCAGAAAAAATAATGGCATTGAGTTTAAAGAGAATGCCCTTTTACCCAAACCGGTTATTAGAGCCTATACAGATTTTGTTGTATTGTGGAGCAAATTGCCTGTATTTGTAACGCAGGTGTAGCGGGCTACGTCAAGTTGCAAAGACAGACAAGATGCCAACAAGAAAAAAGATGTTAGGAAACAACACAAAAACAAGCTTTCTGGAAACATTGTGGTCTAATCACCTATTTGGGTTGAATGTTAAGCTTCATACTTATAGGCTAATATCACGAACCAAATTTAGTTCCTTTATTTTACATTTTAACAATTTTGGATAACCATTTTTAGCTTAAAAAAAAAGGCATAAAAGGGTAAAAAAGGGAACAAATAACTGCTTTCAAGACAAATTTTCTGTCGGTTTTTGAGCAAAACAATAGCATTTTGCACCGTTTTACCTTTCTAGATAACCAACAACGAGCCATTTTAGTCGGCCCAAAAACCAGGTTTTTGACCTCAAAAACCCACTTTTCACAAAACATATTGCACAAAACATACATAAAAATCACCCCTTCAACATGCCTTCAGCCACTTCACGACATGAAAATTTATGCATTTAAACTGGTGATTTGCACCATTTTTGTCTGCGTTTTGCTGCATTTCACCTTGCATTTAGCACCATTTAGCCTTGCGTTTTCATAGAGTTAGCCTTGCGTTTTCATAGAGTTAACACGGTGTTTTGCTACATTTTGCACCGCGTTTTGCTGCAAAACGCACATTTTGAGCTATAACTTGCGTATTTATTCACCACGTTAACTATTTCTATGCAATTGCATCACCGCTTGTTTATCACGAAAATAAACCCTTGCGAGAATTGATTATTTGCAATCAAAAGAACGATTAGTGATTTTTAAAGCCGTATTTTTTGTTAAATTTATGGCATAATATTTTACAATCCAGACTCAACTACCACCCTAAAATCTGTACAGAGTACGGGTATTATTGAGCAAATAGCCTGGTTTATGTTTGAAGAGATGGCGAACTACATCAGTGAAAAAAGACAAATAAGATGCCCACAAGCATACAAAAGATGGTGACGAGGCAATAACAACAACACTAACCATGCGATAAGCTGCGTACGGACAAACAGCTATAGAAGGCGTTGGGAAGAGTAGTTATACCGCTAGAGACCAAAAAAGCTCGCTTCCGCCCATGCTTAGTAAGCAAGAGCAGACAACGAGCCACAAAAAAGTTTGAAAAGGCGCCTAACAAAGCGTCTAACAATATTATTTCACCACCACGGCCTTGATAATTTTCATATCCTCAAATGGCCGATCGTGTTCGTCGCAAGGCGTTTTCTGTATCTTTTCAACCACATCCATTCCCTCAACCACTTCGCCAAACACGGTGTATGTGCCATCAAGATGGGGCGTGCCGCCCTTCTTATAATACATTTCGCGTTGTTCGGGCGTTAGTTTTACGCTATTGTTGGTTTTCAAATCCAGCTTCGCTTGCACGGCATCTAGCTGATAATCGGTCATACGCTTGCCATAGACGATGTAGAACTGAGCCGACGACGATTCCCACTTGGGATTAACATCGTCGCCCTCGCGCGCTGCTGCCAGGGCGCCTCGCTTGTGATAGTAGGTTGGAAATACAATCTCTGCAGGCACAGTGTAATCGGGCGAATAGCCACCAGCTGGTTCTCCAAAGGCTGCATGGCGAGAAGTGGAGTCGCCTCCCTGTATCATGAAGTTCTCGATTACACGGTGAAAAATAGTACCATTGTAATAGCCCGACTTTACCAAACGGAGAAAATTGTCGCGGTGTTTGGGCGTTTCGTTGTAGAGTACAACGCGAATGTTGCCCATATTGGTTTCGAAAAGCACCTGATGCCTAACGGTGTCGGTAGGCGTTTGGGCCACAGCCACCATGGCGCACATGGCGAACAAAAAGGCGAACAATGTTTTTTTCATAAGGCAGATGTTTATGTTGAATTGATGTATTTACGCACTGGCGCGCAAAGTGAGATAAAAAAGAGGGTTGACGTTGCTGTAAACGTCTTAACCAAATGGTTCGCACATGTTAAGAACAATGCGTTGGGCAGACATCTAGATTAATGCCCACACATCAATACTTAAAAGAACCCGTTGGTTTAGAAGCTTACAGCCCCGTCAACCCGTAAGTGTTTAGTAACTTTCGTCTTCGGTTATCTCTTGTTCGGTAATAGACTTGCGGTCGATGGCACGCCAAGCAGCAAATATATAAACCAAAACAAAGGGGATAAGAAGCGACACAACCGACATGGCTGTTAGTGTAAACACGCTACCAGAACTGTTGGCAATGGTGAGCGAGCTTTGCAAGTCGGTGTTAGAAGGATAATAAGCGGTGTTGTTCCAGCCAGCACAAAGCAGCAATACCAATACCACCAGCACCACACCTACACCGCCAAACCAGATGCCGTACTTGAAATCGGCACTGTAAAGGGTGCGTGCTATGCCATAAAGCAACGACACAACACCTACCAAAAGCACGAGGGTGAGATACCACATCGACAGCAGGTTGTGCAGATACTTATAAGATTCGATAAAGATGAGGCCTGTTTGTGGGTCGTAAGCAAAGCCATCTTTCAACAGCAAATGCACCAAGAAGCTCAAGAAGAAAGCCAAGAACACGGCCGTGTTAAGACCCAATTGCTTGCGAGCACGGGTAACAATGTTGTCGTGTTCTACGTTGTTAATGATGTAGAGCAAGCCCAACACACGTGCCAAGAAGAACACAGCGACACCCAAAACTACATTCCAAATATCGAGCAGCGCGTCAAGTCCATGACTAGCGTTGGCCCAACGGCTAATAACAGGCTGCACCATGCTGGTGATATTGCCTTTGTCGACAATGAAATTAGAGCCATTGAAGAACGTAGCCACTGCTCCACCCAAGAGAACAGGACCAAGTACACCGTTAATAATAAGGAATGTTTGGAAGGTGCGAGCCCCTAAAAGGTTACCCAATTTGTTTTGAAACTCATAGCTAACAGCCTGAATAACAAACGAGAAAAGGATAATCATCCAAAGCCAATAAGCGCCTCCAAAGCTTGTGCTATAAAACAAAGGGAAGGAAGCAAAGAAGGCTCCACCAAACGTTACCAATGTGGTGAAGGTGAATTCCCACTTACGCCCTGTGGAATTAACCACCAAGCGACGTTCGTTCTCGGTCTTGCCGAGGGTGAATATAAGGGTGTTAGCGCCCTGAACAAACATCAGGAACACGAGGAGCGCGCCTAAGAGCGACACCAAGAACCACCAATAATGTTGCAAAAATTCGTATGACATGAGTTTATTTCTTTTCTTTTTGTTCGGCTCGTTCGTTTGTGATTGTTGTCTATGTGCTTATACTTTCGATGCAAAACGTGCAGACAATACCACTATTTGAGACTTGTGTGCAGGCATTTTGCCAAGCAATATTCGCCCCAAGGGGCAAAACCAAGGACAAGCAAACCCACAGCCTACGGCCAAACAAGGGGTTAGCGTTTATTTTCCGTACTCAGGACCCTTCTTAATCTGCTTAATCAAGATGCTAATTTCAACCACGAGCAATAAGGTGAACAAGCCCAAGAAGAGGAAGAAGGTTGTGGCGATAGACGAAGCCCCAACATCACTCACAGCCCCCCAAGTGGGTAGCATGTCTTGAATGGTCCAAGGCTGGCGTCCCATTTCGGCCAATACCCATCCTGCCTCTGATGCGATGTAAGCCATTGGCAAAGAGCAAATGCCCAAGATGAGTAACCAACGAGCGTTGGAAACTTCTTTGCGATAGCAGAAGAAGCAGAGAACGGCAAAGAAAAGTACGAAGAACGAACCCATACCCACCATTATGCGGAACGACCAGAAACAAAGAGGGATGTTGGGAACAATCTGATCGCCATTCTCAACATAGCCATATCCAAAGTATTTCATGTTGGCTCTGATAACAGGCAACATCTTTTGCGCCAGGGTTTGGTTGCCTTCGGCCTTTGCCTTGCGATAAGTCATCAAGGCATTAACAGCAGCTTTACCCATCACTATCTTCTCGGCCACCGAAGGTTCGCGTGTACCATCAGCCTTAACATAGCCGTCGAGCAGATCGTTAACACCAGGTACAAAGCCATGCATGGTGTGCGTAGCCATCATCGAGAGCGCATAAGGGATAGAAACATGGCATGCCAGTTCTTCGCCACTACGATAATCGTGTTGTTTAAAGGGATTAACTAGCGCAATTGCAGTGAGGCTCTGGCTCTCGCCACCCTTGCAGAGTGCTTCCATGGCAGCCAATTTCATGGGCTGAACCTTACCAACGAGCGTTGCTGAATGGTGACCTGTGATGCCAGCGAGCAACGAAGCTACAAAACCTACGCAAGCAGCAATCTTCAAACTCTGCTTAGCCAATTCTGTTTCGCGCTTCTTAAGAAGGTAGTAAGAACTAACGGCTACTACGAATACAGCTCCAACAATCCACGAAGAGGTAACAGTGTGGCAGAACTTGTCGATAGCAAAGGGCGACAAGGCCACATCTACGAAGCTAACCATCTCGTTACGCATGGTATCAGGATTGAACTCGCAACCCACGGGGTATTGCATCCAAGCATTGGCCACCAATATCCACCAAGCCGAAATGGTAGCACCAAGACCCGTGAGCCATGTAGATGCGAGGTGGAAACCCGAAGAAACTTTATTCCATCCAAAGAACATTACGGCCACAAATGTACTTTCCATAAAGAAAGCCAAAATGCCTTCGATGGCCAAAGGCGCACCAAAGATGTCGCCTACAAACCAAGAATAGTTGCTCCAGTTGGTTCCAAACTGAAACTCAAGAATGATACCCGTGGCCACACCCATGGCAAAGTTGATGCCGAACAGCTTTTGCCAGAAACGCGCCACATCTTTCCAAAATTGCTTCTTTGTGCGATAATAGCATGTCTCGGTGATGCCCATGATAACAGCAAGACCAAGCGTTAATGGCACAAAGAGCCAGTGGTACATGGCCGTAAGGGCAAATTGCGCACGCGACCAATCAATCGTACCTGCAGAGATGTCTAGAAATAGTTGATTGAACATAGTTTATTTTAATAATATTTAGTTTCGTCTTTTTGGGAGATTAGGTTATCTAGTTGTTGCGCTTGCCTAGCCATTCTAGGGCATTAGCACGCTCGAGACAGGACAATTATCGAGCCTGTCGCTCGTTGAGTGTACGCGACACGAAGTCAGCTTCCCCTCCTTTAGGCGCATTGGCCTTTAAAAAGTTGGGGAAGAAAAACACCTTTAAGATGGCAAACATGATGAAGAGCTTGATGAATATCACCAACCACAACTTCTTTCCTAGGGTCATGCTTCTGAAACCATCGTAGTATAGATCGAACACGCGATACCAAAAGTTAGTCTTGTTCATGCTTATTGTAATGATTACAATGTGCAAATGTAAGAAAAATAATTGTAACAACGTGTACGAATGACGATTTTTTTACAAACTCATTAACACTTAAACGTTGTACAAAGCGTTGGAATTAATATTTAAAAGCTTCATATTGATTAGTTATGGGCACCCTCTTGTCAAGACGACTAGGCCTTAACATCGTTGTATTTATCGTTTCGTTCAAACTGCACAGTGACAAAAGAACATACATCTTTTATCTTCTTGTTATGCTTGCGAGCGTAATCGGCGGCAGCATCAAGCAGTATTTGGGCAATGCCCTTACCCTTATGTTCGGGCGAAACCACGGTATGCAGAATGGCAAAGCAATTATTGTCTACCCATTCGTAGCTGATGTAGCCCACTCGTTCTTCGCCTTCGAAGGCCACAAACTCGCCTTGGCGTTCGTTGTTGGTGTGTGTGATGGTCATAATTGATATTCTCTTTCTTGTTATGGGCACACCATTGGTGGCCCTTGATTGATGATTGTGCGTTTGTTTATCGCACGCACGCGTTATATATAATAAGGTGTAGCCAAGGTATTAGCCCTACCCCACTGCTATTTTGGTTTTATTTTCGATGGTTCGCAGCACCTTAACAGCATCGCCCACAGTGGGAACGTTCGACACATGCATCATTCTTCGGCCATTAGTTTCTTTCAAGTCGCAGCGTCGGGGGTTGTTTCCGATGTAAGTAAGCACGTTATCAAAGGCCTTTGAGCGATAGTAGGCGCTGTTGGGATTGCTAACAAACTGCATGAGCATGCGTCCTTGCTTTAGCATTATCTTCTCGCACCCCAATCGTTTGCCAATTCGTCTCAGGGCTACCACCTGCATCAGTTCGTCGCCTTGAGGCGGAACAGGCCCGAAGCGGTCTACAAGTCTTACGCGATAAGCGTCCAGTTCGGCATCGTTCTCGATGTTATCCAGTTCGCGATAGAGCAACATTCGTTCGCTGCTACCAGGCACATAATTGTCGGGGAAATACATTTCGAGGTCGCTTTCCAAGGCGCAATCTTCCACAAACTGGTCGCCTCCCACCTCTTCTCCTTGCTCAATACTCTCGGCATAGAGGTCTGCAAACTCGTCGTTACGCAGTTCGGTCACGGCTTGCGAAAGAATTTTCTGATACGTTTCGTAGCCCAAATCTTCCATAAAACCACTCTGTTCGGCTCCAAGTAGGTTGCCAGCCCCACGAATATCCAGGTCTTGCATAGCGATGTTAAAGCCACTGCCTAGGTCGGAGAACGTTTCGAGTGCCTCTAAGCGGCGTCGAGCATCGGGTGTTAAGGCCGAAAGGGGTGGCGCAAGCAAGTAACAGAAGGCTTTACGGTTGCTCCTACCTACACGACCGCGCATCTGATGCAGGTCGCTCAGCCCCACTTTGTGGGCATGGTTCACGATAATGGTGTTGGCATTGGATATATCGATGCCGTTTTCGATTATCGAAGTAGAGAGCAACACGTCGTATTCGTGATTCATAAAGTCGATAAGCGCGTTCTCCAAGTCTTCTGGTTTCATCTGTCCATGCGCTATAACAACACGGCAATCGGGCACATGCTTGCGTATGATGTTGGCCAATTCGGGGAGATTTGCTATGCGGTCGTTAACGAAATACACCTGTCCGTTTCTACTCATTTCGAAATTGATGGCATCAGCAATGAATGCGCCATCGAAAGTTGCTATCTCTGTATGTATAGGATGGCGGTTGGGGGGAGGCGTTCTCATCACACTCATATCGCGAGCACCCATCAATGAGAACTGCAACGTGCGCGGAATGGGCGTTGCCGACATGGTGAGCGTGTCGACATTGGTTTTAAGCGTGCGCAGTTTTTCTTTGGTAGACACGCCAAACTTTTGCTCTTCGTCGATGATAAGCAAACCTAAGTCGTGCCATTTAACGGTTTTTCCGATAAGTTTATGCGTGCCAATGATGATATCTATTTTACCTGCGGCGAGGTCGTCGAGCACTTGTCGGGTTTGTTTTGCCGAACGAGCGCGCGACAGATAGTCTACTCTTACGGGTAAGTTCTCTAATCGTTTGCTGAAAGTTTTAAAGTGTTGGAAGGCCAAAACCGTTGTTGGCACCATCACAGCCACCTGTTTCGAGTCGCATGCGGCCTTAAATGCCGCTCGTATAGCCACTTCGGTTTTACCAAAACCCACGTCGCCACACACTAGTCGGTCCATTGGGCGTGCTCGTTCCATGTCGGCTTTCACCTCGGTTGTAGCCTTTAGCTGGTCGGGTGTGTCTTCATAAAGGAAGCTAGCTTCTAATTCGTTTTGCATAAAAGAGTCGTGACTAAAGGCAAAACCTCGCTCGGTGCGCCGTTTGGCATAAAGTTTTATGAGGTCGCGAGCAATATCTTTGATGCGTTTTTTGGTTTTCTCTTTCAGTCGTTCCCAAGCTCCTGTGCCCAAAGTAGAGAGTCGTGGTTGTTCGGCTGCCGTGCCTTTACGGTAGCGCGAAATCTTATAAAGCGAATGAATAGAGACATCTACCTTGTCGTTGTTTTGGTAAACAATACGTATCATCTCTTGATAAGAGTTACCAGTGGGCACACGAACCAATCCTCCAAACTTACCAATGCCAAAGTCTACGTGCACAATAAAGTCGCCAGGCTCCATCTCTTGCAGCTCTTTCATTGTTAATGCCAGCTTTCCGGCACGTGCTCGGTCGCTCTTAAGGTTGTATTTATGAAAGCGATCGAATATTTGATGGTCGGTAAAGAAGCAGATACGCAAGTCGTTATCCACATATCCTGCATGCAAAGTAAATTCGCCTGCCGACTCCATTTGCAAAGGGACGGCCGACTTTTGTTCGGCAATAAGGATGTCGCGAAGGCGTTCTTGCTGCTTCTTACTATCCGCTAAGATCACCAATCGGTAGCCTTGCAGCTGATAGTCTTCGAGTGTTTGGCGCAGAAGGTCGAAGTTTTTATGAAATAATGGTTGAGCCGAGAAGTTAAAATTAATGGTGGCTTGTACGTCATCAGATGGTTTGCTGCCGATGTAAACATGGCGAAAGGCCAACGCATCATTGGCAAACCTAGCGCCCGTTATAAGCTGCAACTCTTTCTGCATGGCCATTTTTATTTGCTGTTGTTCCACTTCGGTTGCGCCATCCAACTGTGCTTCTAAGGCTTGATGGGCGAAACCTTCTTCGTAAATGCGCTGAATGGTGTCGCGAACATAGCCAAAATCTCTCATTACCAACAAGGCATCTGGTGGCAAAAGGGTTAAAAACGACACTTTTTCATTGGATTGTCTAGCCAATTCGGGCACTATTTCGACGGCCTGTCGCTTCTCTTTCGACAACTGATTTTCTACATCAAAGGTGCGAATTGTGTCTATTTCGTCGCCGAAGAAGTCGATACGGAAAGGCAATTCGTGACTATACGAGTAGATATCTACAATACTTCCACGCACAGCAAACTGCCCTGGTTCGTACACATAGTCCACTTCTTGAAAGTCGAAGCTGCGCAATGTCTTCACCATCTGCACCACATCAATGGTCTGCCCCACGTTTAATCGCAAGGTGCGTTCGTCTAATCGTTGCTTAGACACCACTAGTTCGCTCAACGCATCGGGCGAACAAACCACGTAAGTGCACCTTTCGGCGGCCAATCTAGCCAGCACTTCGGTGCGCAATATTTCGTTAGCAGCATCGCGCTGACCATATTTAACGGCGCGTCTATACGACGAGGGGAAATATAACACATCGTCGTTGCCCATCAATTGCACCAAATCTTGGTAGAAATATCCTGCTTCGTCGGCATCTTGTAACACGAAAATAGTTGTTTGTGGGCGCCGTTTGGCCATGCCCGAAAAGAACACGGGCGCGGCAGAAGCGACCATACCTTGAAGAAAAATGCGACGAATGGCAGCATCTGTAAGCGTTTTATCGAGTGCGGCAGCCTGAGGCTCACCGGCATATAATTGTTGAAGATTTATCGACATTCGAGTATTTGGTGGTGTGATGTGATGCGTTTGAAGTTCGTTTTTATCTTGCGTTCGCGCGCTTATGTGATGAAGTGTTACTTGGTTTGTGCAGAAATGTTGATTTACTGATGGTTCGTTCTCCCTAATTATCGTATCGAGCAATAAACAAGTTCAATAACTCAGCAACTCATAAACTCACTAACTCATAATCGTACAAACTCATAATGCCATGAAAAGGAGTGGAAGCCGCAAGTGCTTTCCACTCCTTTTCATGTTCACCCATGGGTGTTCATTCTTTTATTGGGGGATATTTACGAAGCCATCCATCGAGTCTTAAACGCATCACTCCAAAGAAAGCTTCACCAAATATGCCTCCACTCATTTTGCTTGTTCCTTCTCGTCGGTTGACAAAGATAACGGGAACTTCTTTTATTTTAAAGCCTATTTTATAAGCGGTGTATTTCATTTCGATTTGGAAACCATAGCCTTTGAAACGCACTTCGTCGAGCGGGATGGTTTGAAGTACCCTGCGACGGTAGCATTTAAAGCCCGCTGTGGTGTCGTGAACCGTGAAACCAGTGACGAAACGCACGTACTTAGAGGCGAAATAACTCATCAGTACACGCCCGATAGGCCAGTTTACAACGTTTACACCACTAACATAACGCGACCCAATGGCCACATCAAAGCCTTCGTCATGGCAGGCCGAATAAAGCCGAGGCAAGTCTGTTGGGTCGTGACTAAAGTCGGCATCCATCTCAAAGATATACTGATAGTCGCGTTCTAGCGCCCACTTAAAGCCCGTGATATAGGCTGTTCCCAATCCCAGTTTGCCTTTTCGCTCAAGCATAAACAAGCGTTCGCCAAACTCGGTTTCCATCAGTCGGCGCACAATGGCGGCCGTTCCGTCGTGACTTCCGTCGTCGATAACAAGGATATGGAAACATTTTTCGAGTGCAAAGACGGCTCGAATAATTTTCTCAATGTTTTCTTTTTCGTTATAAGTAGGGATGATAACGATGCTGTCGCTTGTGTTCATGCCGTGTTCTGTGTTGGTTCTACTTTTGCAAAGGTAAGGTTATTTCTTAGAAGTTCAAAGCGCAACGTGCGTGTTTTTTGATAACAAGGGTGCGATTATTGGTCGGGATTGTGTTCAAAGCCCTGATATTGGGGCACAAGTCCGTTCATTATCACCTCATAACTTTGCTGTTCTAGAAACTTGATATTGTCTGGTCCTTGCGAAATTGGCATTATCGGGGCGTGTATTGTGAGCCTTAACCTGTGCCATCTAGCCCATTTTAGGTCGCGTGTTCGTGGCATAACGTCGAACGATCCGTTGATGGTTACTGGCACAATGGGTAATTGCAACTCGTCGGCCAACATAAAAGCTCCCCGTCTAAACACGCCCATATGGCCTGTAAAGGTGCGTGCGCCTTCGGGGAAAATCACCAACGACATGCCATTGTTTAGGGTTTGCCGAGCTTCGTCGATGGTTTTCTTTATCTTCGAGGCACTGCGTTTGTCTACAAAGATATGGTGTGCGGCCTCACAAGCCTTACCCACTAGGGGGATTTTGCGGAGCGATTGCTTCATCATCCATTTAAAGTTGCGACCCAAAAAGCCATAAATCATAAAGATATCGAATGCTCCTTGGTGGTTGGCTGCAAACACATACGATTGCCCTGGCTGTAGATTTTCACGACCTTCTACCTTAATGGGTAATAACAATATGCGAATAACAAACCACGACCAGCATTTACCTGGATAGTAACCCCAAACGTGTCCGTTGCCTAAAAAGCATCCCACGATGGTTACGAGGGCTGTTAACGCTGTGGCCAAGATTATTAATGGATAAGCCACTAACAACTGATAGATACGATAGATAATTAACATTGTTGTTTCTATGAGATATTGATGGGTTCACAAGTCGACCAGCTAACAAGCTTAATGCTTAACAAGTTAACAAGCTAGCAAAGCCATAAAGAGCTTATTTGGGATTTATTCAACTACTTGCTGACTGATATACTAAGCTTTCACACAAGCATTTAATTTAATCCTTAGCCCACTTACTCTTTTTTTTACTTACTCCTTTCCTACTTACTCCTTACTACCGTACTACCTACTGCACCTGTCCGCGGCGCAAGGTGATGACTACCACCTCGGGTGGAACGCCGAAACGGAAGCGAACAACTCCTCCCAATCCCGAAGAAATAAAGAGCGAGCGTTGTCCTTGAGTGTATAGTCCCTTGTCTTGATGAAGTAATATGCGTGTGGGGCGCAATCCAAGCATATCTACTTGTCCGCCATGGGTGTGCCCCGAGAGTGTTACTTGCACGTTGCTACTGGGTAATATGCTGCGTTCCCACGACGAAGGGTCGTGCTGAAGCAATAACACGAAAGCGTTTTTGTTCACCCCTTTGAGGGCCTTAGCCAGGTCTGAGCGTTTGGGGAATGGCGGTTTGCCATCGTTTTCGGTACCAGCCACCACAATCGAGTCGGCTCCACGATGTATCACTCGATGTTCGTTAAGCAACAAGTACCATCCAAACTGACGTTGTCGCGACACCATTTCGCGCTCGTTGGCAATCTTCACGGCCTCATCTCCGTTGAAATACATGCTGTAATCGTGATTTCCAAGTACCGAGTACACCCCATCGCGAGCGTTAATGCTGCTTAAGAGTTGGCGAAAAGGATATAATTCTGAGGGCTGCACATTCTGCAAGTCGCCCGTAAACACGATAGCATCAGCGTGTTGAGCCATAATTGTGTCTACTGCTCGCTCTAAAAAGTGTGCATGTCTGCCTACAAAACTACCCACATGCGCATCGCTAAACTGCACTATGCGATAGCCATCGAAAGCCTTTGGCAGGTCGGGCGAGTAGATTTCAACTTGCTTTACAACTAAGCGATTGGCTTCGATGGTCCATCCGTAAGCAAAAAAGCAGATACAACACAACGCCAACATATAGCCAACAGCCTTTCCCCAGTTTGTTGTGGAGTGCTGCATGCGTGCGATGGCACGCCCCACGATGGCGCAACACACGTAAACAAATTTAGGAACAACAAGCAATCCCAGACAAACGATAAAGATGTTGAGCACCTCAACGCTGTCGGGAATGAAGTTTTTAGCTGTTGCCATCACGATAGTAAACGCCACCATGCCCAGAGTTATCATCCATCTGAGCGTGCGCATAGGCCATTTTGCCTTGCGTTTACTTTTCCAATTGCGCCGTTCGATATAGAGATCGGGCAAGAGGATTACTAATAATAGAGGTATGAGTATTCTTAAAATCACTTGCTTAATATTCTATTTACGCCCTATTGCGCTTACTGCACAAATTTCTTTATCATATTCAACGGAACGCCACGGCGTTTGGCGTAGTCGGCTAGTTGGTCTTCGCCTATTTTTCCTAAATCAAAATACTGTGATTTGGGGTGTGCAAACATTAGTCCCGACACGCTTGCATGCGGTTGCATCATGCCTGTGGGAGTTAGATGTATGCCTATTTGCCCCATATCAATAAGTTCGTTGAGCAGAAAATTTACGCTTGTGTCTGGCATCGAGGGATAGCCCACGGCTGGCCTAATACCTTGATAAGGCTCTTTAAGCAACTCTTGTGGGTCGAAATTTTCATCAGGCGCATAGCCCCAATAATGTTTTCGCACCTCTTCGTGCATGCGTTCGGCTGTTGCCTCGGCCAATCTTTCACCCAACACTTTAGCCATCATCTGCTGATAATCATCGCTTTTGAAGTCGTGTTCTATGCTTGGGTCTATCGTTGTGGCAAAGGCTCCCACCTTATCTTTTATGCCACTGGCCAGAGGCCGCACAAAGTCGGCCAAGCAAAGATTGGGTGCCCCAGCGCTTCTTGGTTTCTGTTGGCGCAGCAAGGGCAGGCGTTTATCACCTATAAGGAGGTCGTCGCCATCGCTGTTGGCATCGAAAATATCAAAAACGGCAAACGTTTCATACCGCGTTTCCATCACATCGAGCATCTCTTCGGCCTCGTTGCGCAACTTCTCTTTCTCTTCTTTGGGTTTCCCACTCATGCCCCATGTGTGGAAAAAGTATAGCCAACTGATATATGGGCGCAGTTCGTTGACTTTATATTTTAATATCATCTTTGTATTATAGCAATATATTTTGGGGGTTAACAGCATCAAGGCGCATGCGCCACACTAGCCCATCAATGTTCGAATACCACCTCTTCGCCATGATATTGGGCATCGAACATGCCGTTTTCATCAAGCAAAAGGTGCCCGTTACAGATGGTTGTTACCACCCGCCACCGGAATTGTTCGCCCTCCATTGGGCTCCATTGGCATTTGCTTTGTATGCAATCCTGGTTCACCGTCCAAGCTTCGCCCCGTTTAACAATGGCCAAATCGGCCTTATATCCTGGTTTAATAAATCCACGTTTGCTCACTGCGAACAATCGCGCCGGTGCATGGCACATCAGTTCCACCACTCTTTCAATCCTTAGCACGCCTTTTTCGCATAGTTCGAGCATTGCAGGCAGCGAGAATTGCACCATCGGCATGCCCGAAGCAGCTTTGCCCGCCCCACCCTTTTTATCAGAAAGCAGATGCGGAGCATGGTCGGTGCCCACCACCGTGATGCGTCCATCGGTTAATGCTGCCCGCAAAGCCTCGCGGTCGGCCCGTGTTTTCACTGCAGGATTACATTTAATCCTTGTGCCACGTGTGCGATAATCGTCATCGCAAAACCATAAATGGGCAATCACAGCTTCGGCTGTGATAAGCGGATGATGACCAAACAGTTGTAATTCGCGTGCGGTGGTGAGGTGCGCCACATGCAGTTGTGCACCATATTTGGTGGCCAGTTCCACGGCCAATGCCGACGAACGGAAGCAAGCCTCTTCGTTTCTTATTTGGGGATGATGCTCAATGGCAGGGTCGTCGCCATACAAGCGTTTGGCTTCGGCCATATTTTGGTTAATCAGCACAGTGTCTTCACAATGCGTCATGATGGGCAGCGGGGCGTTCTTAAATATTTTTTCAAGCGTCTCAAGCCTATCCACCAGCATGTTTCCTGTGCTAGCGCCCATAAAAAGCTTAATGCCTGGCAGGCGCTTAGTGTCTAACTGCTCAAAGAGGGCAGCGTTTTGGTTGGTTGCTCCAAAGAAGAAGCTATAATTAACATGGCTCTTGTGTTGTGCAAGCTCCAGTTTTTGGTTCAGTGCTTCGAGTGTTGTGGTCTGCGGAAGTGTGTTGGGCATTTCGAAAAACGTTGTTACGCCTCCGTATGCAGCAGCCCTACTCTCGCTCTCTAGGTCGGCTTTAGCTGTTAATCCGGGTTCGCGAAAATGCACATGGTCGTCTATCACGCCAGGCATAACCACACTTCCAGTGGCATCAATCCTTCGTTGAAACGTGCCTTGTGGCACTTCTTCGCCTTCAACAACACTTTCTATCAGGTCGTTGTCAAGAGTTAAGCATCCTTTAAATGCCCTTCCCTCGTTTACTATCGTAGCACCGTAAATTAGTGTTTTCATTATTTTGCAGGCTTAGCCAAATCGTTTGGCGTGGGCGCAGGTGCCACAGGAGGCGTTGTGGTGGTAGATGCGCTATTAGACACGGGCACATCTTTCATGCCATTCATAATCTGCTGGTTCTCTTGCGCCTTGGCATAATAGTCTTTCACATAAGCATCGTTCTTAAACTTATCAGTGGCTTTGCTCATGATGTCTTCAATCCATGGGGTTAGTTCAGGGTAATCATAGCCTATAGTAACCATAAAAAACACGCCAGGACCTAGCACGTTGTCGAAGTTTTCGCATACAAAAGATGTGATGAGCCTATCCTCAAGCCCCGACAGGCGTTCGGCTTCGCTGTTCAGCCGAGCGTTAACCACATCCATATTGCTACCATTCATAATGGCTTGGTCGTGCTTATGCAGCAGTTCTTGTTCTTGATTTTTAAGTTGGTTATACTTATTAAAGAACTTAAACAGTTTATCGTTTAGCGGCGTTCCCGACACACTTTGTTGTGCATCGTCAAGTTTCACCACGATTTTTCCATCTTCCAGCACCAGAGGCAGCACGCTTTCGTCATCCATAAAGATATTAGCGATGCACACAGAGTCTAGCGAGCCAGAGAATCCAAACTTGCCATGCACCACGTCACACGAGTCAAGTTTCTTGTATTCATTATCTTTTAGCACTTTCAGGTATAGCTTTCGGCCGTCAAGGGTTGAAATATTGGAAGTGCCTTCGATGTTATAACTGCCTCCACATGATGTAAGCAGCGCCAACGCGAGCAATGTATATAGAAGTTTTTCCATAAGTTGATTGTTTCTGTCTGGTTTCACAAAGATAATACGCTTTTATGGGTTTTCGAATTAATTTCAGTCTATTTAATTCATTAAGCCGTCTTTTAAGTATTTTTTGAGAAATTCTCTAATGCTTCATAACAGCTTTTGGCGTACTTATATATAAAGAGGTGTAGCGGTGCTTAAGGTTTATTTATTTTTGCATTTCTTCATTTCTGAATCTATGCGATGCACAGTATATATCTCTAAAAAGGCTGCAATGAGCAGCAACACCACCCATTTATTGTACAAATAGTCTACATAGGTAATAGCACTATTAAAAATGGGGCGAAAAAACATAAAGGCGGTGTCTACCATTAATATGCCCGAAAGCATAAAAAAGATGTTGGCCACGCTCTGAATGCGTTTTAATCGGCGCAGCACAAAGTCGCTGCCTTCATAGGTTTGCATTGATTGCATCAGGCTGAACATAACCGCTCCAGCCAAAAACAGCCAACAAACCACCTGCTGGTGCCACATAAAAGCAAAGCAGCCAGCACCAATAACCATCAGCACACCACCCACGGCAAACACAATAGTTTGTATTTTATTCAGTTGTTTCATCTTGTTTTTGTGTAGGTTTCTCATCGTCGCTCAGCACATAGATATCTTCGTCGTCGGTTTTCATAAAATAGCGCTCACGCGCTATCTTCTCAATGGCTTTGGGGTCGCGCCTCAATTGGCGTAGCCTTTCCGAGTCGGTGTTGTGCCGTTCATTATATTCTTTTATTTGTTTCTTTAAATCACTAATCTGTAGTTCGTACTGAAAACGGCGCATAATGCTGTTATCGTCGATAAACACAACGATAAGTATGCCCACTACTATTACGATTAAGTAACGATAGTGGTTAAGCATCCTCCCCAGTTCAGTCCATTTGCTGCTCATTATAGCTTAGATATTTGTTGCAAACTTACAACTTTTTTTTCAATCGCCATGCACCACGAGCACACTTATTGTGTAAATAATTCTACTGCAACTACTTTTTGGCCACTTCGCAATAGCTTTTGAACCTTGACGCACACGCCGTATATTGCGCTCCAACAATAAAAAAGCGCGAACAAAAAGAAAAGCCAAAAATAATGCGTAACTTTGCAACACGGGCAAAACCATGCCCCACTAACGGCCCTAAACACCATTCCTTGGGCCTTTACCAAACACATTAAGCAACACAACACTTCTACGTATGGGAGAATATATCGTATCGGCGCGCAAATACCGACCCATGTCTTTCGACTCGGTGGTGGGCCAATCGGCTCTTACCACAACGCTGAAAAACGCGGTGAAAAGCGGAAAACTGGCCCACGCATACCTCTTTTGCGGTCCACGAGGGGTGGGCAAAACCACCTGCGCACGCATCTTTGCCAAAGCCATTAACTGCCTTACACCCACCGAAGCGGGCGAAGCATGTAACCATTGCGAAAGCTGCGAGGCCTTTAACGACCAACGTTCGTACAACATCTTCGAACTCGACGCGGCCAGCAACAACTCGGTTGAGAACATCAAGACGCTGATGGACCAAACACGCATTCCACCACAGGTGGGTAAATACAAGGTTTTCATCATCGATGAGGTGCATATGCTCTCTACGGCGGCCTTTAACGCCTTTCTTAAAACACTGGAAGAGCCGCCCGCACACGTCATTTTCATCTTGGCCACTACCGAGAAGCACAAGATTTTACCCACCATCTTGTCGAGATGCCAAATTTACGACTTCGAGCGAATGACTGTTCCGGGAATTATCGACCACCTTAAAGGCGTGGCCGAAAAAGAAGGCATTGCCTACGAAGAAGAAGCGCTGGCAGTGATTGCCGAAAAAGCAGACGGGGGCATGCGCGATGCACTATCTATTTTCGACCAAGCAGCGAGCTTTGCTCAAGGCAATCTCACCTACGAAAGCGTGATTGCCGACCTCAATGTGCTTGATAGCGATAATTATTTTAACATCATAGACCTGGCCATTGAAAACAAAGTGAGCGACATCATGCTGCTGGTAAACAACATCATTGCTAAAGGCTTTGATGGTGGAAACCTAGTTAACGGCTTGGCTTCGCATGTGCGCAATGTGCTCATGGCCAAAGACGAGAGCACCTTGCCTCTGCTCGAAGTGAGCGCACGACAACGCGAACGCTTTAAAGCACAGGCTCAAAAATGCCCCACTCCTTTTCTTTATAAGGCCTTGCAGGTGATGAACCAATGCGATATTCAATATCGAGCAAGCAGCAATAAACGACTTCTGGTGGAACTTACGCTTATACAAGTGGCGCAAATAACGCAACCCGAAGACGAACCTGCTGCGGGGCGTAGCCCCAAGAGCTTGAAATCCCTGTTCAGAAAACTTGCCTCTCCCCAACCTAAACCGGCTCAACAGGTGGTCGGTGGGGAGAAAACAATGGCGCGCACTACATCGGCAACGCGCACCGAAACGATAATCGCGCTCGCTACCGCGTCTCCCAACCCTGCCAATACTGCTACAACAACTTCGCTTCAAACCAGTAGCACACCCACTGCCAACCCAATACGCACCGGAATGCCTATGGGGAAACTGAAATTGCACAACTTGGGTACTTCGTTTGCCGACCTTAAACGCGGACCGGAAAAAATGGGAGTGGTGAAAGAAGAGGAGATTACAAATAAAGAAGAGTGCAACGTGTTCTCGCAAGAAGAACTTGAACTGCAATGGATGGCCCTTTGCAACCGCATGCCGCCAGCTATGGTGGCCATTGCAACGCGCATGAAGAACATGCAACCACGCATTACCGACTTCCCCAACATAGAGGTGCTGGCCGATAACGAAATTGTGATGGAAGAGGTGAACAATATCCGAACACGCATTGAAGGCGGACTGGCGAAATACTTGCACAACGGACAACTGAAATTGCACATCCGATTGGCCAAGATGGAGGAGATGAAGCGTATTCTTTCTAAAAAAGAAATTTACGAAAACATGCTTAAAGCTAATCCTGCCATCGACAAACTGCGCAACGCGCTGGGCCTGGAACTCGCTTAATAATGATACATTTAGGGTGGCCCATGGCTGTTTACTTCGTGGTAAATAGCCATGGGCGATTTGTTTTGTGGCTGTGTGCATCGTTGCTCCTTATTTTCATCTTATGCCAAAATGCTGACCAATGCCACGTAACAAGCAACTTGTTTTGCAACTAAGCATGTAACACAAAATTGTTAATTAGGTAAATATATTTTACAAAACGCACTTTCTAGCCGAAACATTCTAGAAAAAATATACTCGTAAAAGCGATATAAAATGCGCAAAACAGACAAGATTTGCGACTAACAACAAGCCCTTCTCCCCGCTCGCATTTGCAAAACACTATGTTTTTGCCTTTCTTTTTGAAGAAAAATCTCGAAATTTTGCATTCGCAACTACCAAAAAATGCAGCAAAAACACTTGACTTTACTGGCCAATTAGCACCAAAACACCTTGCATTTAGCAGCAAAACGCTATGCATTTAGCAACAAAACGCCCTGCGTTTAGCACCAAAACGCAAGGTGTTTTGCTGCTAAACGCAGGGCAATTTGCTGCAAATAGCTTCTAAAAGACACAAAAAATGGCTTAAACAATAGTATTTATGGCCTATTTTCTTGATTTAAAAGAAAATTCGCTTGCTGCTTTTTATAAAGCGTTTTACCATGCGTTGTACGCCTTTTACACGTAAAAAGGGCGCAATTTTCGCCTTTTCCGCCACAACCATCAGTAAATCAGACGGTTACAAACTTTAAAAATACGCGTGCAAATAAGCCCAACGCCCAGATTTTTTACGGCGAAGGCACTCATAATGTTAAAATTTAGTATAAATACTTTACAATCTCATCTACCTATAAGCCTTGCACTATCGAGCCAAACAAAGACACGAGCCACTATTAATGCACCATAAAACATGCACAAAGCAGTGTACCTACAGATTTGTATTAAATCAAAGGCATGCCCGCAGCTTGGCATTCGGCGCGCATTTCGTCGCTCCAGATACTGGCTTGAATTTCGCCCACATGCGCCTTTTGCAGCAAAACCATACACAAGCGACTTTGTCCGATGCCACCGCCTATGCATAAAGGCAGTTTACCCGAAAGCAATTGCCGGTGAAAATATAATTGTGCACGATGCTCTTGGCCTCTAATTTGCAGTTGTCGCAACAAAGCCTCATCGTTAACACGTATGCCCATCGACGACAATTCCACCGAACGCTCCAGCACAGGATACCATATAAGGATGTCGCCATTAAGTCCAAAGCGACCATTTTCGGCCTCTGTCGACCAGTCATCATAGTCGGGCGCGCGTCCATCGTGTGGTTTACCATCGCTAAGCTCGCCCCCTATACCCACAATAAACACTGCGCCATACTTTTGGCAAATGGCGTCTTCGCGTTCTTTTGCTGTAAGATTGGGATACATCTGCAGCAACTCTTCGCTGTGCACAATATGAATATCGGCAGGCAGAAACGGCTGCAAACCAGGATAAGTTTCGCAAGTGAGATACTCGGTGCGCAAAATGGCAGCATAAATGCGGTGCACCGTTTGTTCCAAAAAGTGCAAGGTGCGCTGTTCGGGGGTGATAACCATCTCCCAATCCCACTGGTCTACATAGAGCGAATGCAGATTATCCAACTCCTCATCGGCCCTAATGGCATTCATATCCGTGTAAATGCCATAGCCTGGTTTAATCTTATATTCGGCCAACGTTAGGCGTTTCCACTTGGCCAACGAATGCACCACCTCGGCACGCGCGTCGCCCAAGTCCTTAATAGGAAAGGTAACGGGGCGTTCTATACCGTTAAGATCGTCGTTAATGCCCAGTCCTTGCATCACGAAAAGCGGTGCCGTAACTCGGCGCAAGCGCAGTTCGGTGGAGAGATTTTGCTGGAAAAAGTCCTTAATCAGCTTTATTGCTTGCTCCGTTCTCACCTTATCTAAGTGTGCATGGTAACCATTTGGCTTTATCAATGTACTCATCTTACGAAATATTATTTTGTTGTGCAAAGGTAGCAAATCAAACAATAAATGGGCAAAATACGGAAAAGAATATCATAATTTGTTATATAACGCCACAAAATTGCGTCAATTAGCAACCAAACATCCCTTAATTACGTACATCATAAAAGTCTCTTTCGCCCTCACCGCAGTTGATTCATCCCTGCAAGTGGCCTTGCTAAAGATTTAACCGCCATGCAGATAACTCCAAACCGCCTTTATATTTAGCGTCAAACCATTTGCTCAAACCAACAAAAATGCTTACTTTTGCAGCGCAATAAGTAACAAAGGCCTCGTAGTTCAGCTGAATAGAACGCAGGATTCCGGTTCCTGAAGTCGTGGGTTTGAATCCCGCCGGGGTCACAAAAGGGGGAATGCTAGGGTGTTCCTCTTATAGGTTTCTCGAATGCAAGGGATTACAATCTCCTTTGTGGATAAACAAAAACAGAGCCATAATAGATGCGTAACGTATCATGTTAGAAAAGGAATCCAATACTATATACAACACTAGTTGTATGTAGAAATCCATCTAGGATTTATTAAATTGCTCATCCTTAAGTTCCCGTTTTTGCCTTTTAACCCACACAACAATTTGATTTTTACCATTAAAGAAAACTTTAAAATTATGATTACAGGTATAAAAAATGTACTTTTATTTTTAGTCCTCTTAATTACCCAAGTTACTACATGTAGTGCACAATCGGTTCTAGGCATAAAGTTTGGAAGTTCATACGATTATGTTAAGAGCCGCCTTGAGGAACGGTTTGGGACAACAAGTGTGTTTGCAAAAGAAGGAGGACTTCACGTTTTTGGTTTAACCATGGGAGATATTAGTTTCAACAAGGGGGAATTTAACTTTCAGAGAGACGATAAAAATACCTATTTTAACCATGCTGAATTTTGGAAAATCTATAATTCTGACGAACAAAAAGCGGCAGAGGCTGATGTTGATGCGCTATATTCCCTGCTCAAACAAAAATATGGAGATAAATGCGGGACTTTTAATACCGGAAGTTTCCTAAGGTTTTATTGGTTTGGGGAAAATCCAAAAACGAGTGGAGAATGGTTAGGTTCAGTTGTACTAACAAAGGGAAATGCTAACGATGGCGTTCCTCGCCTTTATTTATGGCTAAAATATGGACCCATTTATTATATAGATAAGGCTTCAGACTTCTAGGTATAATAACTGTTGTGAAACGATTATTTTTCCCCAATCGCAAGTTGGAAATAGGCACTCACAGATCTATTTCTCTACTCAAAGCAACTAGTTTAAAATATATAAGGAGTGGAATATGGAATATAGCACGGAAGAGAAACTAGAATGGATAATCTACTTCATCTATGAATTTGGGAAGAAGTACGACCTAACAATGAAACAGGCCTTTGGCTATTTGCAGCGGTTTAAGGCCATCGACTTCATTGACAAGCACTATGGCTATGCCCATACACAATCGTTCAGCACAATGGTAGACGAGCTTTCGCAGTACTGTCGCAGAATGGGAGGGGCGTTATAATGAGGCTTTATCACGGCACAACGAGCGACTTTGGCGAGATAGACCTCACGATGTCTAAGCTCAGCAAAGATTTCGGGCGCAGCTTTCACTTGTCTACCGAGGTGGAACAGGCCAAAGACTTTGCCCAAACACATGCACTTTTGTTAAGCAAACACCTGAAACGACTATGACAGAGAAAGAAGAAATGAAAGGCTTTTTGGTGAAAGAGTTGGCAAAACAGCTAATAGCCAACGACAACACCCTATCAATAGAACAGGCTTTAACGCTCGTAATAAATTCCGAGACATACGAAAAGCTGATGAACGATGCCACAAAGCTTTACTACCAAAGCCCAGGATATGTGTTCTCGTTTCTGCAAACCGAGTTGCAAACGGGGAAAATGGGATAGAGCGAACACCCGAACATTCGCCTACTACACTTGCTTTACTGGCTAATGTGCTTAGCGCTTCGTGCTATCGTGCATTTCGCTAAGTATATTTTTCAAACCAATCCACCCACCCCAACTCCCCTCCTACCACTCAAACATCATCAACTTGCACCCCACTCCGCGTAAAAGATTTTGCCCTTTTGTTTTGCCTTTTTGAAACATTTCGTATCTTTGCAAAACCAACTGCAAGCCAAAGGCTTTATCTTTGCGACGAACATTGGTGTGCAGACGCCTTTATTGGGCAAAAATATAGATAAATACATTAACATCAAAAGGAAATAAACCCACACGAACGGCTGAACAGCTGCCAAACGCAACTTTCGAATAAAAGGAATGCACCAAACAGAAGCATACACCATATAAAATAACAACACGAAAGAAGCGCCAAAGCAAATGCCAAACCACGCAAAAAGGAGAAAAAGCCCTATTTCGTGGCTCGTTCAAACTTAAAACCAAACATGGAAATAACAGAAAGATTTATTAATTATACCAAGTTCGACACACAGTCGGACGACAGTTCGGAGTCGGTTCCGAGCACCCCGAAACAACTTGTTTTCGCTGAATATCTTAAAAAAGAAATGGAGCGAGAAGGGCTTAGCGATGTGGAGATGGACGAAATGGGCTATCTCTATGGAACGCTGAAAGCCAACTGCAAGAAAAAAATACCAACTATCGGTTTTATCTCTCACTACGACACTAGCCCCGACAGCAGTGGCAAAGACGTAAAGGCACGCATCGTGAAGAATTACGATGGTGGCGACATAGAATTGTCGCCAGGTATCGTGTCGTCGCCAACAAAATTCCCCGAACTAAAAAGTCATGTGGGCGAAGACCTCATTGTTACCGATGGTACAACGCTTCTAGGAGCCGACGATAAGGCCGGTATTGCTGAAATTATGCAAGCCATGTGCTGGTTGCGCGACCATAACGAGGTGAAACATGGTGATATTCGCGTGGCCTTTAATCCCGATGAAGAGATTGGAAAAGGTGCACACCACTTTAATGTTGAAAAGTTTGGATGCGAATGGGCCTACACTATCGATGGCGGAGACCTGGGAGAACTGGAATACGAAAACTTTAATGCGGCCTCGGCAAAAGTGAATATCAAAGGCGTTAGCGTGCACCCTGGCTATGCTAAAGGGAAAATGATTAACGCTAGTAGACTTGCTTGCGAGTTCTGTGCTATGCTTCCCAACGACGAAACGCCTGAAACAACAGAGGGATACGAGGGATTTTTCCACCTCATTGGCATGCAAACAAGCACCGAAGCGGCTAAACTGAGCTATATTATACGCGACCACGACCGCGATAAGTTTGAAGACCGTAAGGCGTTTTTCAAAAAATGCGCTCGCATCATGAACGAAAAATACGGCGAAGGAACGGTTGAAGTGCTGCTAAACGACCAATATTACAACATGAAGGAGAAGATTGACCCCAACATGCATGTAATAGACATCGTTCTACAAGCCATGATGCAAAGTGGCGTTTCGCCCAAAGTGAAACCCATTAGAGGCGGAACGGATGGCGCACAACTGAGCTATAAGGGTTTGCCTTGCCCCAACATCTTTGCTGGAGGCGTTAACTTCCACGGCCCATACGAGTTTGTCTCGGTGCAGGTGATGGAAAAAGCCATGAACGTAATCACAAATATTTGCGAGATTGTGGCCGACTATAACGACTAAATCGTCGTAGACTTAAACCATAGAATGGGGCGAATGTTCTTTTAAAGTGCATTCGCCCCATCACTTTTTATGACAACAACGCTGCATTTATCAGTATTTTTTATTACATTTGCCACATGCTTTGCAGACCACAGACAACAAACAAAAACGCAACACAAGCCTGCAACAACCACTATAACCAACAAAACAACTCCTTATGGCCGCACTAGTTTCTATCCTTCCCATCGTTCTGCTATTCGTCTTGATGCTTGGTTTCAAGATGGCAGGCCACCGAAGTGCCTTTATTTGCTTACTCATCACGGCCGCTATTGCCGTGTTTTTGGCGCCTGCCATGCAGTTTGCGCCACAGGGTTTTACGCAAATGGGCGTGGCATGGGCTTTTGTGGAGGGCACGCTCAAATCGGTGTTCCCCATCCTTATCATCATTATGATGGCACTGTTTAGCTATAATGTGCTGGTACAAAGCAAACAAATAGAGGTTATCAAGGCGCAATTCACTTCGTTTTCAGACGATGATGGCATCACGGTGTTGATGCTTGTTTGGGGTTTTGGCGGACTGCTTGAGGGCATGGCAGGCTTTGGAACGGCTGTTGCCATACCCGCAGCGATACTTATTTCTTTAGGCTATAAACCACTGTTCAGCGCATTGGTGTCGCTCATTGCTAACACCGTGCCCACGGGATTTGGTGCGGTGGGCGTGCCAGTGATAACACTGGCCAACGAAATAGCCCCTGGTGGAGCAGCCTCGCAAGCACTTATCTCGCAACTTTCTGTTTATGCCGTGCTGCAATTGTCGTTGCTTTATTTCGTTCTTCCTTTTATCATCCTTACACTTACCAATCGCAGTAAGAGCGCCATATTCAAAAATTTGTGGCTCTCGTTATGGGTTGGAGTGGTGTCGTTTGGCACGCAATATCTCGTGGCTCTCCATCTGGGAGCCGAAACTCCTGCCATCATTGGCTCGCTTGCAGCCATTGTGGCCATTGTGGTTTATGCTAAAGTGTTTGCGCCAAAGAAGAAAACGGAGAGCGAAAAGGCTTACACAGCCAGTCAAACGCTTAAGGCCTGGGCGGTATATGCCTTCATTTTATTGTTTATATTGATTTCGGGACCACTCTTTCCACCCGTTAACACTTTCTTAAAGTCTACGCTGGTGTCGCGAATTGCTTTGCCCATCCATGCTCCAGGCACCGCTTTCTCGTTTGCGTGGATTGGCAATGCTGGCCTAATGCTGTTTCTAGGCACGGTGTTGGGCGGTTTGGTGCAGGGAGTTTCGCCCAAAGAGTTGCTCGTAACGTTGGCCCGCACGGTGGTTAACCTTCGCAAAACCACGATCACGATTATCTCGCTCGTGTCTTTGGCTGCCATAATGAACTATTCGGGTATGATAATTGTTATCGCCGACACGCTTGCAAGCATCACAGGGAAGGCTTACCCACTGTTTGCTCCGCTAATCGGTGCCATCGGAACATTCGTTACTGGTAGCGACACATCATCGAATATTCTCTTTGCTAAATTGCAAGCCAACGTGGCAACTCAGCTTCATCACGCCAACCCCAATTGGATAGTGGCAGCAAATACCACTGGGGCAACAGGCGGTAAAATGATTTCGCCACAGAGTATTGCTATCGCAACGGCGGCTTGCGACATGCCTGGCAAGGATGGCGAAATACTAAAATCGGCCCTTCCCTATGCGGCTTTGTACATTGTAATAGGCGGGTTGATGGTGCTGCTTGCAGGATAAAAGGGGGGATAAACTGTTAACAAGGCGTTTGTTAACAAGAAAACGAGTTGGCCAATAAACAAGTTTGGGAGTTACAAATACTTTACTCACCCACTTGTTTATTGGTCAACTCGTTTAAAAACAAATTTGTTGCCCAGCAACTTGCTCAACCAAAAGCTGTGTTTACACGTTAGCTATCCAACTTGCAAATCACAAATTCAGGTGAACACAACTTAACCACCATACTCAGCAAAACGCTTTTCGGCCATTTCAGCGTACTTTGTGTTAGGCATTCCGTAGTTGGCATAGGGGTAAATGCTAATGCCACCTCGAGGAGTGAACAGTCCAACCACCTCAATATACTTGGGATTCATCAGCTTTATGAGGTCTTTCATGATGATGTTCACACAGTCTTCATGAAAATCTCCATGGTTACGAAAGCTAAAGAGATATAACTTTAAGCTCTTACTCTCAACCATTCGCACGTTGGGAACGTAAGAAATACGTATCTCGGCAAAGTCGGGTTGGCCTGTAATAGGGCACAGCGAGGTAAATTCGGGGCAATTAAACCTTACCCAGTAATCATTTTCGGGATGCTTATTTTCGAATGTTTCCAACACTTCGGGTGCATAATCCATGCTGTATTTGGTGCTACTTCCCAACGATTTTAAGCCTTCGGTTTCTCTATTCTTTTCCATTTTGTTATCTTTCTTGGGTTTATAAGTTTATAAGTTGTTAAGTTGGTGAGCCTTAGAAACCATATCATTCACAAGTTCATAAGCTAAAAGTCCAAAAGCTTATCAACTTAAAAACTCATTAACTCATTAACTCACAAACTAATCAACTCAAAAACTCACAAACTTATAAACTCATCAACTCAAAAACTCACCAACTTATAAACTCATCAACTCATCAACTCACAAACTATATACTCAACACACGCCAAATGCTATAGTTTACATCGTTGTCGTAAGTATCAACCTTCTCGTGTTGCTTTACATAACGCACCAAACGAATGGTCAAAGGCAACGCAACAATCTCGTAAGCGGTTTTCAAAATCACCTGCCAAAGCATCAACCAAGGCAATTCTTCGGTGGGAACAACACCCCACAATGCCAAGGGAAAGAAGATGATTGAGTCTACCGACTCGCCGAAAATAGTGCTAACCACAGCGCGCAACGAGAAGTTTTTACCACCCGACGACAGTTTCATCTTGCTCATTATATAAGCATTAACAAAAGAGCCGCAAATGAATGCGAGGAAAGAAGCGAACGCTATGCGTGGAGCGAGGCCAAAAATCTGATGAAACCCATCATTATTGGTCCAGTAAGGTGCACCAGGTATCACGTCGCAGATGGCTCCAAGCGTCACGAAAAAGAAGTTCATGGCAAAGCCAATCCATATCAACATGCGCGTTTTTTTGTATCCCCAAACCTCGCATACACAATCGTTGATGATGTACGACACAGGGAATACGATTAATCCACCTGTCAAACTGATTGAACCAAACGCTATTTGCTTTGTTTCTAACACGTTTGCCGCTATCAAGCAAACGCAAAAGAGTATGCTGAAAAGCATGAACAGCACACTCACTTGATTATCCTTGTTGTTCATAATTCTTGTTTTTAAAGAGGTTTACCAAGCACTCTATTTTTAATTGTGGCTGCAAAGGTACAACTTTTTTCGCGTTTCTTTTGCTTGTCCGCTGGTTTTTATTAATTTTGGAAGCCGTTGAACAGCATTGATAAGTATATTTTACCACGCATTAACAGTTTTACTATCAGACGGTTTAACCACCTATATTAAGATGGAAAGCCCCACAGAGACCAACATCCCACTTATCTATTCACAAATAACATTCAAATGATGGTTAAACTATTCTTATGCTCCTATTTTACCGCTGTTTCGTCTTTCACACCCCAGTTTGTAGGTGGCGACTTGAAAGGTAAGAAGTTGGCGTTCATCCCTACCGCAAGTTTGTTCGAAGAATATACCGACTACGTTGACGAAGCCAAAGAGGCTTTCGAGAATTTGGGATTAAATATTGAAGTGTTGGACGTGAGTAGCGCGCCCAAAGATTTAATCGAACGCACACTGCAACGTTGCGACTTGATTTATGTTTCGGGCGGAAACACGTTTTACCTACTACAAGAATTGGAAAAGAGTGGTGCAAAAACCATTATACTCGAACAAGTGAAAGGAGGCAAACCCTACATTGGCGAGTCGGCCGGTTCAATTATTATGGCACCGAACATTTCGTACGCAAAAGACATGGATGTAGCAGAAAAGGCTGCACCGCAATTAAAATCGTTCGAGGGTTTGGGACTGGTAGACTTCTATCCGCTCCCCCATTACAAGAGTTTCCCTTTCGAAGAAGTTACCGAAAAAATGCTTGTCAAATATGCCAAGCTGAGGTTAAAACCCATCACCAACCAGCAGGCGTTGTTTGTAAACGGTAACCAAACCACGCTTATAGAGGTTAAGCAATAGGCCATAAGGCTGAATTTGGCGAATAAAAGGCGTTAGATTGCAACGTACATGTTTACGAACCTACACGCCCAACACCATTCTAAACATGGTAGCCACGTGCTTACCATGCAAGCAAAACGTCCACTTCACCCGTTTGGGCTAAACAAAAATCAGGCGTGATGTACCTTAAAGGTATTTCACGCCTGCTTTCATTCTATTTCTTTTCAACCAGTCCGCCTGCCGAAACCTTTGTGGCGGTGTTGACAATATATACTGGCGAACATTCAAAAGGTAGTTCAACAGCGAGGTGCGCCGCCCATTGCGCCACCGCTTTCTGGGCCTTATTAAGTCCCTTTGGTGCATATCTGTTGCCAACAACTTTCGTTCCGAACAGGCATTCGAACCAGGTGCAGGCCGCCGTATAACGTCCCAACACCAGGTCGAGGTGGAAACCGTCACGGTTAAGATGGTCGCCAACAAACGAGGTGCGGGCATTTTGAATGGCCGTGCCCACGGGAACAAAGAGGCTAAACTGTGCGTTTTCTTTCTTCAAGCGTTGTGCACCCTCAACGATGGCACGATACATCTTGTCCTGATTGCGGTCGTAGTTGGCAAATCCGCCATGCGTTGAGTTCTGTGCGTATGCCCAAGTAACGTGCCATATCAGCTTAGTGGTGGCGGGAACACGCGCCCGAACGTAGGCGATAAGACTGTCTAAATGGGGTTGGAAACTGCTGTACATGCCCGAAAGCTGACTAACCTGTTGCAAGCTAACGTAATCCCACTGCTCGTCGCGCAAAGCCTTGTCGAGCGTATAGTTGGCCGTACGGGTCATTTTACCGTCTATTTCTATCTTGCGATAATTATAATCGGGTTTGTTGCTCTGTGCATTTTCCCAATGTCTTTCAAGCGAACAACCGCCAATATACATATTGCCGATAACCATCTGATGCCCCGTAGCAGCCGCCAACTCAAAGAGGTTCTGCTCAATGGCATCTTCCGAAAAGCTGTTTCCGATGGCTAACAACTTCAAAGGCCGGTCGGCAAAAGCTACCTGCGCACACAAAACCAACATCAATGACAGCACCAAAGCTAGCCCACGACTAAAAATAGCAAAACGTTTTCTCTGCATATTATCTTTATTTAGGGGGTTAAGTTATTCTACGAAAGCTATTTGGCCAACTTCAAACGCAAGCTGTTGAGCACCACACTTACGCTAGAAAAAGCCATAAGGGCACTGGCCCACATGGGCGTTATCTGGAAATTGATGCCGAAAAGATGGGGCACACCTGCCGCAAGCGGTATGCACACCACATTATATATAAAGGCCCAAAACAGGTTTTGCCCAATCATAGCCGTTGTTTTACGGCTTAGGCGTATGGCTTGGGGCAGTCGGCGTAGGTCGTCGCCCATCAAAGTGGCCTGCGCTGCATCCATTGCCACGTCCGTTCCGCGCCCCATCGCGATGCCCACATCGGCCAAAGCCAAGGCCTGCGTGTCGTTGATGCCGTCGCCAACCATCGCCACCCGCTTGCCCTCGGCTTGCAGTTGGCGCACCATGTTCTCCTTATCCTGTGGCAAAACCCTACTGCGATAGTGTTTTATTCCCGCCTTTTCAGCCCAATAACGCGCGGCCTCATCCTTGTCGCCACTCATCATATACACCTCGATGCCCATGTTTTGCAACTCGGTCATAGCCTCTTCGGCATGGGGTTTAAGGGTCTCGCGCATTTCAAGTGGTAGGTCGTCGGCCTTGGTAAAGTCGATATTCTGATTAGGAATGGTGAGCGTTCCCGTTTTGTCTATCACCATCGCGTTAACCGTTTTCAAACTTTCAAGTGCAGCCGCATCTTTTATCAGCACATTCATCTGTGCCGCTTTGCCAATGGCCACCATCAAAGCAGTGGGCGTGGCTAAGCCCATGGCACAGGGACAAGCAATAACCAGCACGGCCACGGCCGAGAGAATGGCTTGCGGAAGAGCCGCATTTCCGCCCACCAGCCACCACAAAAGGAAGGTGACAAGGGCTATCAAAGCCACCGCGGGCACAAAAACACGCGCCACACGGTCTACTACGCGCTGCACGGGGGCTTTGCTTCCTTGTGCCTCTTGCACCATCTTGATGATTTGAGCCAAGGCCGTTTGTTCGCCAATTTGTTGTGCCTTAAACCTAAATTTGCCTTGCGATACAACCGTTCCTGCCAGCACCCGCGCCCCTTTTTGCTTTAAAGCGGGGCTAGGTTCGCCAGTTATCATACTCTCGTCTACATATGCGCCGCCCTCGGTCATAAAGCTTTCGGCTTGAGTTACGATACCATCAACGGGCACTTTATCGCCTGCTCGCACTTCCAACACATCGCCCACGGCTATAGTTGCAATGGGGACATCGCGTATTTCGCCAGCTTCAACGAGTCGGGCAGTCTTGGGTGCCAGTCCCATTAGCTGTCTAATACTGCCTGCCGTTTCGCTTTTAGCACGCTCTTCTAATAAACGACCAGTAAGTACAAAGGTGATAATCATCACCGAAGCATCAAAATAGGTGTGCCATTCAATGCCTCGAACACTCCAAACGGCATCGCCCCAAAAGGTGTTAAACGCACTGAACACAAAGGCAATGCCTGTGGATAAGGCCACCAGTGTATCCATATTGGCCGACGCATGGCGCAATTGCTGCCACGACTTAACGAAAAAGCCACGACCACACACCACGAAATTGGCCAAGGCCAAGAGCAAAGCCACCTGGTTGTTCATAGTCTTTCCACCCAGATTTAGCCATCCCATAGACACGCACATGCACAATATGGCGAAGACCCACGAAAGAAGTGTGGATTGTTTTAACAGCTGCAACTCGCGCCTTTCGATGGCTTCGGCCGAACGATTGCTCTCTATCACAAGGTCGTAACCAATGGCGTTGACCTCACTTTTCATCTTTTCCAGACTTATTTCTGTGGCATCATATTCCACCAAAGCCGTTCGCGCCAGCAGATTTACCGATGCACTTTTTACGCCCGATAGCGAATTAAGTTTCTTTTCTACGTTGGCAGAACAGGCCGAGCAAGCAAGTCCCACCACAGGAAGTGTACGTTTCTCCATTGTTTACTGATAAAAAAATGACACCCCTACCCCATTATAAGGGGGAAGGGGAATTAATAGGTGATATTTAACTGATTGGTTGATGAGAAAACGAGGATACGAGTAAACAAATTGACGAGTTGTCAAGTTAAGATTTAACCCAAATTGGTCATTAGAGCCTAAATAGGTTGTTTTATTGTCGAGCATCTTGTCTGTCTTTATAACGCAGGCGTAGCAGTCTACGTTAAGTTACAAAGACAGACAAGATGCCAACAAGAAAATAAAAGATGCTTGGAAACAACACAAAAACAAGAATTCTGGAAACCTTGGGGTATAATAACCGATTGGGGTTTAAACTTGTTAACCTGTCAATTCCTTCATCACGATAGTCGTAAAACCATCCGCACCACAACTTATTAACTACTCAGTCCCTCGCTTTTCTTTGTTCCAACAAGATGCTAACAATGCGGTCGGCACTTCGTCCATCCCATCTTTCGGGTATCGAAGCGTGTTTCCATTTACCTTCTTTCAGTGTGTTAAGAGCTTCGCCCAATGCTTTGGGGTCTTCGCCAACTAGCACATTGGTACCCAATTTCACCGTTTCAGCATGTTCGGTATAACTATTTAGCGTTATACAAGGCACGCCATTAAAGGTAGCTTCTTCGGCAACATTACCCGAGTCGGTAACAATTCCCTTAGCGTGGGCCGTGAGATAACCAAACTCAAGATACGAAAGCGGACTAACCACATGCACATTATCTGCGCCTCCCAGCTGCTCCAAGCATTCGTTAACGGCCTTAGCAGCAGCTCCGCGCAATGGTGCAACCACGGGGAGATGGGCAGATGCAGCCACAATTTGCTCGACCATAGCCACGAGATTGGACTTATTGGCGATGAGTGCCTTACGATTTAGGGTGAAGACAAGATACTCGCCATCCTGCAATTGCAATTCAGCAAGCAATGCGGGACGAATAAAACGCGTATGATTAAAGCGCAAGGTGTCCATCAGGATGTTGCCCACCATATATATTTTAGACAGTTCAGCGCCCTCGCGTGTGGCTATACTATTGCTTTGCATACCAGCAGTAAAGAGCAAATCGCTAAGCATATCTGTAACCAAACGATTGATTTCTTTTGGCATATCGATGTCGAAACTACGTGTTCCAGCCACTAGATGGGCCAGTAAGATACCCTTTTTCTTGGTTACAATGGCTGTGGCGAGCGTAGAAGCAAGGTCGTCTACCACCAAAACAACGTCGGTGGGATGAGCTTGCAGATACCTATCGAAGGCCGAAACAACCTGTCCGGTAATATCGTTTAGGTTCTCGCAGTCCACACCGAGGTACACTTGTGGACGTGCTAGTTGCAAATCGTCAAAGAGTGTGCCCTCAAGCGTAGGGTCGTCTTCACGTCCAGCATATACCAATTGGTAATAAATGTCTCTTCCTTGCCCTTTGGCTTTCTCTATTGAATGCACGATGGGCGCCACTTTCATAAAGTTTGGGCGTGCCCCCGCTACGATACAGATGTTCATTTTCGTCTATTTTATTTAGTACAAAGGTACAACTATTTGGCGAAAATGGCACAAAACATCATGAGGTTTTATCACATCTCTGTGGCAAAATTAACGCCCCTTCCCACTTGCTTCAGCATAATTTTGCACTAATCATGCCACTCGCCACATTAAACAACCAGCAAAACCAACACTAAACTCATAAAACGCGATGAAAAAGAGCAAAAAATATGGAATAAAAAAGTAGGTTGTTCAATAAAATATTTTACCTTTGCAACTAATAAAGAAGCATATAGACGAACTCAAAAAAAATACAATCAGCAACCTAAAACGACCCTCATTGCCGATTAACAGAAGCTACAACAACAGCAATAAACGACAAGAGGCAAGCCACGTTGTTAACAAAGACCTGAAGAGAAAGCCAAATAAAACAATAAAATGAGGCACACTTGGGACTAAACGCAAGGGCTGACGGCTATTTTATAACGCAAAACAATCACTAATAACCACAATATGAAGAAACAAATACTTACTTTGACCTTGATGTTTACGGCATCATTGGTCGCCAACGCCCAATATTCAACTGGCGTTGCACAACTAAAGAATGAGCATTTGGCCTTTGCCACTAGCGCTGAGACGATGCCCAGAAGTTTGAATTATGCCCAAAGCACAGGCCGAACAGCACAGCCTTACACCGCGAACATGAGTAACGTCACTTTCAATGCGAACCCTTCTGCCAAGGAAACACCTGCTGCATACGCTGCACCTGCAAGCGAACTGCAAATTGCTAGAGGCTTTAAAGGCTTTGTCGAACCAAGCTATTCGCTTAGTTTTGACGGAAACGAATACAATAGATTTGGCTTTACAGTGAGCTTAGGCAGCCAAATATTCCCCAAATTGTTTGTTGGTGGTGGTATTGGACTTGAATATTATCCCGATTCTGAACTTAATTCGTTTCCTATTTTTGCCGATGTACGCTTCAACTTCAAGAATAAAGGTATCACACCTTTTATCGGAATGAAGGTGGGTTATGTTATTTCCAAAGACTTCTATGGCCTTTATTTCAACCCCTCTTTTGGCTATCGCTTTGGCCTAACCAAGAAATTGGCCTTACATGCAGCCGTGGGATATGTTATGCAAACAATGAATTCCTTTGATGACAACAACAATGTTAAGTATAATTTTGGTTCTGTATATATCTCAGCTAACGATATTGAAATTAATTCGTGCATCAAATTGCAGGTGGGTTTCGAGTTCTAATCATGGGCAAAACCAAAGATAAAGGTTGGCGAAACCTAAGGCCACAACGGCTAACTGCCATCAAAAACCACGCCTAACGCCACTGCGACAATAACATTTGCCCCCACTCTGCAGCATTAAGACAGAGCGGGGGCAAACCTTTTTATACTAATGTAAAGCTATTTTACATGACTTAATATATAATCGCGACACTCTTCCATCAACCATTTGGGTGTGCTAGTAGCCCCACACACACCCACGGTCTGTGCATTAGCAAACCATTCGAGACTAATCTCGTTGGCATTCTCCACATGATAGCTATTAGGATTAACCGCCTTGCACTCGTTGTAGAGCACCTTACCATTGCTACTCTTACGCCCACTCACAAAGATTATCACATCATGTTGGGTGGCAAAGCGTGCAATGTTGGGCATGCGGTTAGCCACCTGTCTGCAAATCGTATCGAAACTGCGAAAAATAGCCTTATCACTGATATGCGATTGGATGTATTCGATGATCCGATGGAACTCGTCCAAACTCTTTGTGGTTTGCGAGTAGAGGTAAATATCGCGTTCAAAATCAAGCTTATGCACCTCGTCGAAATGCTCTATCACAATGGCTTCACTACGTGTCTGCCCCACAAGTCCCAGCACTTCGGCGTGTCCGTTCTTTCCAAAGATAACGATTTGTGCGTTGGGATTGGTATCGAACTGCTTTTTAATGCGCTTTTGTAGCTGCAAAACCACGGGACAAGTGGCGTCTATAATCTCGATATTGTTGCGCTTAGCCAACTCGTATGTCTCGGGTGGTTCGCCATGAGCGCGCAAAAGCACCTTCACATCGTGCAACGCTTTAAGTTGCTCGTGGTTAATGGTGGTCATACCCATAGCAGTAAGGCGTTCCACCTCCATGCCATTGTGCACAATGTCGCCCAAACAATACATTTTTTTACCAGCAGCCAGTTCCTCTTCGGCCTTTTTAATGGCTGTTGTTACCCCAAAACAAAATCCGCTCCCGCTGTCTATTTCTACCTGAATCATTTTACATTAATGGTTATCACCACCTTGGCCTGCTTAGGATCGTTGGTAATCATGAGCACACGAGGTGCCGACTTAACGTTCTTAAGTTGATTTTCGTCTACCGTAATCTTAAGTTTTGCAACATCGCCAGGCGCGATGTGGGTTTTGTTGAGCGAAAGTTTTAAGCCCGCAGTGAACATTTGCAGCGAGCTAATCTCTAATGTGCTGTAGCCAGCATTTGCAATATCAATCTCGGCCTTCTTCACTTTCTTTCCATAAATGCTACCCAAATCAACCTTCGTGGTTGAGAGTTTGATTTGCGGAGCCCTATTAAGCGCTTCCTTAGAGAGATTGTTAAAGCCAGGAAGAAGTACTGCCGAAACGCTTATTTCCTTATCGGGCGACACCTTATCACCTGGGAACATGCCCAAATAAATATTGGTTTGCGTTAGTCCGAAGTGGCGAAGCTCGCGCGAATCGAGTGTAATAGAGGCCACACCGCCTCGTCCCGACATGATGGTTGAAGGCGATACTTCGGCATTGAGATAAGGAGGGAGGTGCATTAACACGGGCTGAACTGGTTTTCCCGAATTGTTCATGATGTGAATTTTCTGTACAGGACGGTCGCCACGGTTAACATCATCAAACTCGATATTGTTTTTCTCAACCATCACATCGCCCAATGTAAAGGGATAAGTACCCGAGAAGTCTTTCACCTCTTCTACCACAATTCCCTTCAATGTGAGCACCAACGGCTCTTTATTAGCAGCCGAATAGAGACCTATTTGCTTGTTAAAGTGTCCCATTTGGGCCGCATCATAGGTGGCATGCACCTTAAACACCTGCCCTGCGGGTATCTCTGTTGTGGGATAATCCACCTTTGTACATCCACAACTCTTGCGAACAGTGGTGATATGCAGTGGTTTTCCACCCTTATTCTTTACTTCGAAGACTGCGGTTACGGGTGTGCGATAGAGCACTTGACCGCAGTCGATGGCCGTTCGCACAGCTTCCATACGCTGTGCAGAGGCTGATAGTCCTGCCATAGAGAGGAACATGGCGGCCAAAATGTTTTTGTTCATTATTCTCTTTGTTTTATTTAATCATTAGCGTTTGCGACTTGGCGCGAGCCATATATGCCGGACTGTATGCACATTGCACCGTACAAGTACCTGTGGTGAATGTTCCAGGGCGGTCTATATAATAGGTAGCCTCTATCACATGCGTGCCTTTTCGCATCATGTCGGTATAATAATAGGTGGCGTTGTCTCGTGGCGAGTAGTAATATCCACGCATATAACCCGATATTTGGTCGATGGGTTCCATGCAAGCTGCGCGCTTATCAACTACCTGAACGAAATCGTAATCGCGGTCGGCTGTGATGGTTATGCGCACTTTCACTTTGCTTCCCACCTTCAGTTCGCCATCATAAATCAGCTCGCGTTTTACACTTAGTCCCATAGAAGCATCGGTGATGTCGGTGGTTCGTTGTGTAAACTGGGCGTAAACAGAACCCCACGAAGTGCCTGGAGCAGTTTTGTTCACAGTGAATGTGTTGAGGTTGGCCCCCGTCATGGTGGTCTTTACATAGCCCAACCCACACGAAGCATTGGTCGTTTCGATACGTTTTCCGTCTACCAAAAGCTTTGCGGGCGAGTCGGCGGCAGCTTGTAGCACCTGCGTATTGCCCTTTAGGAAGGCATAAACAGCATTAACACTGTTGATGGGCGTATCCCAAATCTGGGTGCGTTTCTGCTGTAACAGCCAGCGTTTCATTTGGTCAATAGTTGTGCTATCACTGGGTTCAAGGTTTTGAAGTGCCTCAATAGCAGCCACCTGAGTAGGTATTTTGTAATCCGACCAGCTGTAATACGCCTTTCTAGTATCGTAATATCTGCCCATTTCTTCGGTAAATACGCTATACTCGCGTATGCTTTGCAGATATTCTTTAGCCATCTGTTCATATCCGTTAGTGGCCAAAATAGCCGCTGTAATGGCCTTGCCATAGATGGTCAGGGCAAGGGGTTGTTTAGCCAGATGGTCAACGAGGTAGGCGTGTTCGGCCTTATAGTCTTCGTAATAGCTTTTATCTACCAGCGAACACACATAGAGATAGTTCACCGCCCACTCACTTGGACGTAGGTTGCTCTCGCCTTCTTTCTCACGTTTCTTCATTCGGGCCACCTCTAAGGCCACCTCGTTACCCATGTATGCGAATGCCTTTACCAGGTTACGATCCATATCTGTGCGTACACCAGTTAAGGTTTGCAGGCGCGTTAACATTTCAAGCACCGACAAGGTAACATATTTGTTGCCCATCATCTTAGGATACCAAGCCCATGAGCCATTGCTTTTCTGCAAAGCACGCAGTTTGTTCGTGGCCTCGTTAAGACGATATTTAATACCATTTTCATCGAAAAATCGAGTCAGTTCTCGGCGTTGTGCCGTTTCGTTATCAGCAGCTTGCACCCAAGGCGTATCTTTGAGCACCAGCTGTTTCACGTCTTCGTTTTTCTGCAATTCACTAACCATCGAACTATTAGTACCCTTTTCTTGTTTCCATTGTTCGATTGTGGTCTTTATTACGGGTGCTTGGTTAAGCAGATAATTACCTAAACTATTCACATAATACGACGTTGCCAGAGAGATGGCGTCGTCTACGTTCACATCACTCATATAAGGTAGCGCCTGCACCATCATCCAAGCGGGGTTGTTGGTGTACTCGATAACGAGGCGATTGTCGGGTCGCTGAACAGCGAAGAGTTTGCGTAGGTCGATATTTAGTGTGCCCGCACGATGTTGAGTAAAAGTTCGTGAGTTGGTAACCAGTTCGCTATCGCTAAGCAAAGGCAAATAATGTTGTTCGCCATCGCTAAAACCTTTGCCTGTAACAGATATGCGACACACCCACACTTTAACGCCAGCAGCATAGAACTTTGTACCCTCTTGCAGATTGAGTAAGAAGCTAACGTTGCCTGTTTGGCCTGCATCCACCGTGCAATTCTTTGTTTCGCTATAGAACACCTTCTCTGTTTCGGGGTCAACAATTTCAATCAATGCCGTACCCTTCAATGCCGTTTCGGTTGTATTAATAACGCGCGCCGTTATCCATCCCTTATCACCAAGCCTCATAAAGCGTGGCATATTGGGTTGTACCATCATCTTTTTAGAGGCCACAGCCTCGTTTTCAACCAGCACATTATTCATGTCTTTATCCGTGGCCAAGCCCATAAAGCGCCATGTGGTGATGCTTTCGGGCAACGTAAACTTGATGGCCACATCGCCATTAGCATCAGACGTTAGCGCTGGATAGAAAAAAGCAGTCTCGTTAAGGTTTGTGCGCACAGATGGATTTTCGTTTGTGGCGCCCCTTTTTGAGTCTTCTTCAACTCTGTCATCTGCAGTATCTTTCATCATTTCTGCAACAGCATACCCTGAAACCTTCGCTTCACCACTATAAGCCTTACTTCCCCTAACCATTAAAGCACGTGTGCCACCCTCTTTTCTTAAATGGGCATTACCCTTAGCTGTAACACCAGCGCCCTTATCTCTAAGCTCATACATACTGCTATACCTATCATAATAGAAGCACGAATTATCAAAGTGATAGAAACTAAAATCTTTTTCGTGCAACGGAACGAAGGAATAAGAAGCCGAGAGGTCATCGTAATTCAAATTCCAAGGCCAATACCAATTTACAGAAGGCACTCTGAAATAGATACTAGGGTCAAAACTCCACTGATGTTTTTTAATCTGTTCGAGCGACTTATCATATAATGAGGCTATCAACTGCGCATTAGCAGGTTTGCCATTGGGATATTTTAGGTTCAGCGTCCACTCTTCTTTCTGTCCTGGAGTTAACTTGTTTCTAAACGTTTTCCATTCGGCCACCAACCGTTTGTCGGGTGCTGCCCTCTTGATACTGAACTCTTTTCTATAGCAATTATAGCCCCTTACCCACACATAGCTAATGGTTATACCATCGCCATATTCGGGTTTATAGGTATAGGGTATGGTCATGAGCGAGTCGCTGAGAACTGTTGTGCCCTTCTCTAACACCTTATTTCCTGAATAAATGGCGTAAAGCACATAAGTGTCTTTAAGCGATGTGCCTACCTGCACATACACTGGGCGGTTATCGCTATTAAACTGAGTACTTGTTTGATAAGCCCATAGAGGTGTTTCGGTCACCGGCCGGCTGTCGGTTAAGCTAAACAACACAAACTCTTGGTTAATGGTATCGTTTTCGCAGATGGCCACAAAGCGATGTTTACCCGACTTGAAGGCTTTCGCATTAAAGGCAATTTCGGTGTTGGCCTTAGCAGTTTGCATATTCGACTCGTTGTCTATGTAGTATCGAACGTTGCCAGGGATTTCCACACCCGAGGCATTTCTAAAGCTAAAGGAAATGCTTTTGAGACTATCTTTCTCGCTTTTTTCGGGCAAATTGCAATCCAGAGCGGTGGCTTTAGCCCCTAGTGGCAAAGCCATAGAGGCCTCTCTAGTCTCCCCACCCTGGTCTACCACGGTGGCTGTTACTTGGATATTGTAAAATCCCGAACGTTTATTGTCCTTGGGAAGCATCATGGGTATGCTCACGCTGAAACCTCCTTGAGCATCGGTAACGGCTGTTCCTCGATGGATGTAATTGCCCGAACTGTTGCCATCTCTATCATACCACCACCAAAAAGCTGGTGTTCGTTTCACCTCATAGCTAACCTGCGCGCCCTGAACGGGTACACCTGCAAAGCTCTTAGCATGCCCCACAACCACCACGGTGTCGCCAGGAGCATATTTTTCGTTCACTTTTGGGAAGCTCACTTCAAAGGTTGGGCGTTTATATTCTTCCACATTAAAAGACACGGTGCTGCGCCATGCATTCGTAACCTGTACGCTATACCTACCCGTTAAACCATCATTGGGCAACGAGAATTGCGCTGCATACTTACCAAAGGCATCGGTTACAACATCTTTCGTCTCAACCTCCTTACGGTTAGCATCGTAAAGCGTGAGTTTAAGTTTTTCGCCTTCAACGGGTTTACGCGTCACATCCTCACTTGCTCTCATCAAGATACCCGCTACATTTACTGTCTGTCCGGGGCGATAGATGCTTCGGTCGGTATAAAGATAATTAGATGTGAAATTGGTTTCCCTTTCAGAAAAGCCGTACCAAGAGCGGTTTCTGGCTTCTTGATAATATACATCGTCTTTGGTATAAGCACAAAAAGACTCTAGATTGACGTTACGAGTTTCTGTATAAATCACTTCGCCATCGTCACCACAGGTAAGAACCTCGGTCCATGTTTTATCTGTTCTATAGTTGCTAAGCGTAATCCTTATCTTTGCATTAGGCACAGGATGGCCTGTTGTGGCATTTAAAACAGCGAAGCGCAAACGGCCATTGGGCATGTCTTGCACAATCGGAACGAGGTTGGTAACACGCATCAACATGCGTCTAGCGGGCACATTTTTATTGTCGGCAGCAAGTTCTAGCAGATACATCCCCACGGGTAGACCCTCCAACTGCACCGAGTCGGCAGAGAAAGCATAGTTAGGTTTACCCACAAATTTGCACATACGTGTGGCCGTTGGCACGGCTTTCATGGTTCGTTTTAGCTTTTTATACACGCGTTCTTCTTCCACATCCTCTTCAAAGTCGCCCTTAACATTTAGTCGCCACACCTTCATTGTGATTGAAGCAATGTTTCTAACGTCCGTAAAATGCACCATTCTTGGTTGGTTGGGCAATATCATCCTAGCCGATTGGGCAGAAAACGTGGGATTGGTTAGTTCTTTATAAGCGTTGCGCAGGCTGTTCATATTTTGCCACGAACCCCATTTGCCCAGCGCATAATTGATGTATTCTATTTGTTGTTCAACGGTTACGTCATCGGCTCTGTTCATATAGTCGTAGCGTACAACAGCCAATTCGGCCACTTCGGGTAAGTCGGAGTACACGTTCATAAAAGAATCTAACTTATGAACGATGCGCGATTTGTAGAACGACTTCTTGTTTTCTTTGGCTTTAACCTCTTTATCATCAAGAAAACTATTACCCAAGCCCTTATCAAACATCATCGCCGCCACGATACAAGCCGCCCTACGGTTACCTTTTTTAGCGTAGAAATCGTACATCATGCGGTATTCACCAGCATAAATGGCCAGTACATGCAGCAGGTCGTTATTAAAAAACCTACTATCTACGCCCGGTATCAATATCGGTTCAAAATCTTTGGCCTGTGCTTTTGCTAGCATTTCGGGATTTTGCAGCGACATATTGAAATATTCGTTTGCTTTTTCACCCCTTGTACTACCAAGAGAGTAATTACTCTGATACATCAGTGCCAAGGCTGCTTGATACACGGCAGCCGCCACAGGTTGTGTGTTTCTCAATGCCTGTTCTTCCTTTTCCAGGCGCTGCACCTCGCCAACAATCGAATCAGACACAATATTTTCCATCAATGAAGCCTTGCAAATATAGGTTTTAAGCAATGTGCCATAACGCCTATCGGCCTTGGCTTGAGCTGCTATCTGGTTTAGAACGTCGATACCAGTTCGGGGCAAATCTTTAGCAATGGCCACGTCATAGCGTTTCCACAGCACTTCATAGGACTCGGCGAAGGCCGTTCCACACACCATCATCAATAAGGCTATTGCCCACAAAGCAACCTTTCTCATATCTCTTTCCATTGATTTTAGACCTGTTTCTGATGTACTAAACCGAAGAATGAACACAAAGAAGCCTACAAAAGGCCCACAACTGCGTACCAACCGAGTTTGTGCAATCAATGCAAAAGTAAAAAATAATCGTCAAATCGCAAAACTTTACTTATCCGAATTTAAACTTGATACGAATAAAATTGTTGTTCCTACATGTTTTCAGTTTTAAATAGCTATCTTTGTGCGACTATAAGAAAGAATGTACAAGTAAATATGAAACGTTTTAATTATTTTCTCATTAGTGCACTTGCAGCACTCATGCTAGCATGCGGAACTTCGAGTAAGGTGCCTATTACTGGGCGCAAACATTCGCTTTTGGTGTCGGATAGCCAAATTCTTAGCCTCAGTAAACAAGAGTACTCTAAGTTTTTAAGTAGCGCAAAACTATCGTCTAACGCGGCTAATACAGCCATGGTGAAACGTGTTGGCCAACGCTTGGCAAAAGCCGTGGAAACCTATTTGGTGAACAATGGCTACCAAGACGAACTGAAAAACTTTGAATGGGAGTTTAATCTCGTGGCCGACAACCAGGTTAACGCTTTCTGTATGCCTGGCGGTAAGATTGTAGTTTACGAGGGACTGCTGCCTGTTTCGCAAGACGAAGCTTCGCTGGCCATCGTTTTGGGACACGAAATTGCACACGCCGTGGCCAAACATTCGGCCGAACAAATGTCGAAAAAGATGCGCCAAGCCTATGGAACTCAGATTGGTGGAAGTATTCTTGGCGCTATTGGCGGACAAACGGTGGGCGACATTGCACAAATAGCTGCTGGACAATATTTCTCGTTTAGAAACCTGAAATACTCGCGCGACAACGAGTCGGAGGCCGACCACATGGGCCTTATCTTTGCTGCAATGGCTGGATACGACCCCTCTGTGGCTGTGGGCTTTTGGCAACGAATGGCCGCTAAATCGGGTAACAGCAATGGTTCTGACATGTTTAGCGACCACCCTTCAGACGCAAAGCGTATCGCTGCCATTCAACAACTGCTGCCCGAAGCGATGGCTTATTATAAGGCGGCTACCCAATCGGCTGCTAATAGCTCAACAAACAGCAACTCCAACAAGGCTAACACCAAGTCTGCGACAAAGAAGAAAGGTTCGAAAAGCGTGTCGGCTTCTGACTTATACCGCAAAACAAAAAGCAAATAGCTCACTAAGAAAACATGACGAACGAAGAAATGAAGAAGTTTTACCTCGACCTTAACGTCGTGAATGTTGAGCGGATGAGTGCCCGATATGTGCTCATCAGGCTCACACATGCCCAGCCCCTGCCTCCTATGATGCCAGGACAATTTGTTGAAGTGCGCGTTGACCATTCACCACAAACATTCCTACGCCGACCCATCTCTATCAACTTTGTTGACAAACAACGCAACGAAATGGGACTATTGGTGGCTACTGTGGGCGAAGGAACACGACATATGGCCTTGCTTAAAGCTGGCGACACACTTAATTGCGTGTTTCCACTAGGCAAACCCTTCACCCTTCCCACTTCGCCTAATGAGCGATTCTTGCTCGTTGGTGGAGGTGTGGGCGTGGCTCCAATGCTTTTCCTCGGACAAATAATTAAGGAAATGGGCGCTCAACCCACATTCTTGCTGGGCGCTCGCACGGCTACCGACTTACTTGAGATGGAACTCTTTGAAAGCACTGGCCATGTGCTGGTTACCACCGAGGACGGAACTGCTGGCGAAAAGGGATTTGTAACCAACCATTCGGTGCTGCAAAACGAAAAGTTCGACATGATTTCTACCTGCGGACCTAAGCCTATGATGATGGCTGTGGCACGCTATGCCCGCGAAAAGGCCATTAACTGCGAGGTGTCACTCGAAAACTTGATGGCCTGCGGCATTGGCGCATGCCTCTGTTGTGTGGAGAAAACCGTGGAGGGTAACCTCTGTGCATGCAAAGAAGGACCAGTGTTTAACATTCAAAAACTGCTTTGGTAATGGCCATTCTTACTACGAATATCGGCAACATGTCGATGAAAAACCCCGTGATGACGGCTTCGGGCACATTTGGTTATGGCTTGGAGTTCGAAGATTTCGTACCTCTAAGCGGCATTGGTGGCATCATTGTGAAAGGTACCACGCTGCATCCTCGCGAGGGTAACGACTATCCACGCATGGCCGAAACGCCACAAGGTATGCTCAACTGCGTGGGATTGCAAAATAAAGGCGTGGACTATTTCGCCCAACACATCTATCCTAAAATCAAGGACGTGAACTCGCGCATGATTGTGAATGTGAGTGGCAACACGCCCGAAGACTATGCGGAATGTGCTGCACGGATAAATGCCTTGGAAAATATTCCTGCCATCGAACTTAACATCTCGTGCCCCAACGTTAAAGAGGGCGGTATGGCCTTTGGTACTACCTGCGCTGGCGCTGCAAGCGTGGTGAAGGCGGTGCGCCAACGTTATAACAAAACGCTCATCGTGAAGCTTTCACCCAATGTTACCGACATTGCTGAGATTGCTAAAGCCGTGGAAGCTGAAGGGGCCGACAGTGTTTCGCTCATCAATACTCTCATGGGTATGGCCATCGACATTGAACGAAGGCAATCGCTTTTAAGCATTAACACGGGCGGATTAAGTGGCCCTGCGGTTAAACCGGTGGCCTTGCGCATGGTGTGGCAGGTGGCAAAGGCGGTAAAAATACCCCTCATCGGCTTGGGTGGAATATGCAATGCCACCGATGCCATCGAGTTTCTTATGGCTGGTGCATCGGCCATCCAGATTGGAACGGCCAACTTCCTCGACCCCACTGTCACTATTAAGGTGCGCGACGGCATTAACGATTGGCTGGATAACCATGGCGTGAAAGACGTGAAAGAGATTATCGGTGTTGTGAAATAAAGGCAACGCCTCTACACCTTACTTGTTAGGTGAAAAGATAAATAAGGCTAATGGGTGGCACTTGCTGCAAAACTAGTGCATAGCTCGCTTGTTTATCTTTTCACCTTTTTTATTTTTAGCGCTGCATTTCTCCTTTGTGGGTGTTTGAGTCGTGCTGCTTATGTTTGATTTTGGATGCCACGGCCTGCTATATGCTTAATCCACCATCGGCTGTTACGCCGATTTCTGCACGTTTGATGTTCTATTATCACCGATTGGGGTTCGAACCATACCACCAGTAAATTTGTAAAATATTTGCACTATAATTTAACATTATGAGTGCCATTTCCCCAAAAGATTTGAGCATCGGGCGTATTTTCTGGCGTATTTTAAGAGGTTTCAATCACCTGATTTACAGCATCTTACCTTAAAAATAGTAAAAAACAGCCTTAATTGGCATAAATATAGCAACGCGTTGCATAAAAAACGAAAATCACTATCCACTAAAACATTTTTCGTTGATAACTTGAAAAAATGGCCACTTATAATCATTTGTACACTACTTTTTAGCGTATTTTCTGCGATTTGCATGAGATAGCATTGCATTTAGCACGAGTTAGCATTGCATTTAGCACGAGTTAGCATTGCGTTTTGTAGGAGTTAGCATTGCGTTTTGTAGGAGATTGCATTGTGTTTTGCAGCAAATAGCCGTTCGTGTTCATGCAAAAAGCTGTAGAATTTATGCAAAACGTCGTGCCAAATTCAACATTTTTGCCACCTTTTCTTATCGCGTAGAACGCAAATTTAGCACAATTATTCTTCAAAAAGGAGCGCAAAAACATACTAAATAGCAGAAAAAGGGAGTAAAACGCGCTTTCGCTCGCTGTTCGTTCGCGCAAAACGGCGCATTTTTTCGCCATTTTGAGGAGAATCTCGTCTAGAATGCGTCGGGCAGAGCAGTGCACTTTGTAAAATATATTTACCCATTTAACACATCACACTTAGCTTTTTTCCCGCATTCACCCTGCAACAGCCCACAAAGTCGGCACCATGTGATGGTTGAGGTGATATACAAGCACAAGAAAGAACCGTATTACCCCCAATCGTTGATTAGAGCCTAAACAGATGTTGTTTTATTGTCGAGCAGATAGCTTGTCTTTGTAACGCAGGCGTAGCGGTTACGTTAAGTTACAAAAACATACAAGATGCCGATAAGAAAATAAAAGATGTTAGGAAACAACACAAAAACAAGAATGATGGAAACATTGTGGTAAAATTACCGATTGGGGATTATAACTCAACCGAGTTATCAATAGCGTACAAATACCCCACACTTTGCTCGCAAAAAATCCCTCGTCTCTCACCTATTTATATATAGGAGCGAGAGCGAGGGAATAAAAAGTGTGGCGCATTCATTCAGAAAGCGCCACACCCACTATTGTACTTAATGCGCCAAAGCGCCGAAGCGATTAGGGCATCTTAAACAAATCTTTAATTCCACCAATGCTACCCAGTAGGTTGGTAGCCTCGTAAGGCAGGTAAACCGTCTTGGTTTGGTCGCCCTGTGCCAAGTCTTGCATCATGGCGATGTATTTCTGTGCGAGCAGATAGTTGGCAGGATTGGTGCTATTACCCACCGCTTCTGTAATTTTTTGAATGGCAATGGCCTCGGCCTCGGCCTTGCGTATGCGTGCCTGTGCCTCACCTTCAGCAAAGAGAATGGCCTGCTGTTTGGTCGCTTCAGCGCGGTTAATGGTAGAGGTTTTCTCACCTTCCGACTGCAAAATCACGGCTTGTTTCTCACCCTCACTGGTAAGAATAGTGGCACGTTTATTACGTTCGGCCTGCATTTGTTTCTCCATCGCCTGCAACACGCTTGATGGTGGGATGATGTCTTGCAGCTCAACGCGGTTAACTTTAATACCCCACTTATTGGTGGCATCGTCTAACACCGAGCGAAGTTTGGTGTTAATGGTATCGCGCGAGGTAAGGGTTTGGTCTAATTCCATTTCACCAATGATGTTACGCAATGTTGTTTGCGTGAGCTTCTCAATAGCGTTGGGCAAGTTATCAATTTCGTAAACCGCCTTAAAGGGGTCGACAATTTGGAAATAAAGCAGAGCATTGATTTGCATTTGGATGTTATCCTTGGTGATAACATTCTGCTTATCGAAGTCGTAAACTTGCTCACGTAGGTCGATTGTGCTAGAATAGAGGTAGCGACGATTAACCATTCGTACAATACTTTTGGCGCTATCTACAAAGGGAATAATGATGTTGATACCCGGCTTGAGTATTGCATGAAACTTACCTAGGCGTTCAATGATTTTTGTTTCCGACTGGGGAATAATCACAAGTGCCTTTTTAACGAAGACAAGTGCCAGCACCACGGCTGCAACAAGTAAATAAACTCCTAAATTATCCATTTAATTATATTGTTTTATGGTTATTAAATACTAGACAATGTGCCTGCAAGGGCAGATTAAGCTTTTGTTGTGGCACATAAAATGAGGGTTAGACCAGCATGAAGCACGCACACAATGAAGCACATCAATGCCAAAGAGCCACAATAAAGAGACACAGCCCAAAACACGAGTCGCTGACAAAGGGCATGTGGTTAGACACGTTCAACCGTGGCCACGATGCTATCCATCTTGACGATGCGCACCCTCTCTCCAATCTTGATAAAAGAGCCATCGGCCGTAACGGCGCGCCATTCGTCGCCATCAACCTTTACATAGCCACTGCGTTGTGGCTGAATGTCTTCTATCACCTCGCCCTCGCGCCCCTCAAGAGCGTCTGCATTGCTCTTGCGCTCTTGGTGTTCGGGGTGCAGATAGTTAAGCACCACAGGCCTAACGGCAAAGATAGACAAGATGGAGAAGACGGCAAAGCACACCACTTGACCCCAAAAAGGCAGACCAATCCATGTACCCACCATGCTAAAGAGCGCACCGATGGCAAAGCAAAGGATATAAAACGTGCCAGAGGCCATTTCCATTATCAGGCATAAAAGGCTGATGAGAAGCCAAAAAAGCCACAGATTTGTACTGAAGTAATAGAACATCTTATTGGTATTTTGATTGTGTTTCCAAAATTAAGGAATAATTACGAAATAGCAAAACAATTGGGTTAAATAATTAGTTTATCGAACTTAAAAAAATGTTTACTTCATAAGCGGTACTTACTAAGCCTACTATTGGTTGAAGAGAAACCGTTAACGTGCATTTTTTAGACTACTTACAGTCTGATAATACCAAGTTGCTTGCTCTTTTCTTAAAATGTAATCAAGACAGCCAAGCATAAACGTACCACCCTAGTACACAATATATTAACCACGCAACCCATAGGAAATAAGGCCAGAAAACCGCACAAATATAACTAAATTAAACCCCATAAGTGTTAAATAATTGACATTTTGTCTACTTTCGATGACAATATTCGTTTTTTTTAATTAATTTAGCGCACTAATATTATTCATCCAAATTAACTATAAGCACAATGAACAAACTAAAATTTCTAGGTAAAGCCCTATTTGTAGGCATCGCATTAATGCTTTTTGTTCCTCAAATCGCACAAGCAAGAGCTAAAATTCCAATTGGAACACGCGACGTTATTGACATCGTTTACAACATCCCCGAGTCTGACAGCATCATCATTGATGGCAAACATGTGAACTTGGCGCGCATGCACAAAGAGTTTAACATCGCCTACATCTTGCCTATATGGGTGACAGAAGAACCTCAATTGGTGCTCTATGATGCTCCAACAGAGACCTACTATGAAATGACAACACCTCAATCGCAAGCTTTCTTGAAAGAATATATCAAAGAAAAGAAGCTGGACGAGAGCGACTTGCTGAAGCTAGGTTTCTACACCCGTTATGGTGGCAAGGCTGTTTTGGTTATCCTTATCGGATTTTTGATTTGGGGACAAATTCCCTCTCGCAAGAAAGAAGACAAGGCTGAACCCACCAAACTATAAGCAGCAGGTATCATGTCGAGCATGTATATCCTCATCGGCATCAATATTATAATCATGGTCGTGATTATTCTAGCAGCATCGTACGTGCTGAAACACAGACACATGAACTATAATGAGGCCGAAAATGAAATACAAAAAATAAACGACACTGAACTTTTTGCGTTCTTAGGAAAAGAATTTGGGCCTTACATAAAACTACTAAAAGACCACAAGGTTGTGGCTGCATCTTACTATTTTCATATCACGGGTATGAAAGAGCGCATGAAGAACGCGGGTAAAGATGCACTCAAATCTTTGGCTTCTCTTGGTACTATGAGGTTTACCACCGTGGAAATGCCCACACCTCTACTGCTGGCCGATGATGGTTTGCACATCTTTGAGCTTGATGCCGAGGGCGGTGTTAACAAGCATTTTCTACTCGAGCCATCTCGATTGGAGAACGCAACTCTCAGTCATTTTGTGTACGATAAATCGCCTAAAGTTCTTGGAGACTGTGCAAGATACTACATGATTAATGTGCCTTGTAACGGCTTTGAGTACGAGTTAATACTCTGTGCGGTGGCTTATCCCACGTCGCAAATTTTCATGTTTTATTCTAAGCGTCGCAAAATGATGTGCTACGCTGCGGGTAAAAGGTTTTTGAAAGAACTGGGAGACCTTTATCCCAATCTTAGAACGTAAGAAAGTCCATGAAATGATTAACGATTTGACGAGCAAACAGATTGAAATTTCGTCTTGTTAAGAGTTTTACGCGTCAACTGGTTAATTTAAAAATGGGTTGGAAAGGTATTTAATTACTTTTCCAACCCGTTTTTATTTTCTTGTCACCTCGCTTTGTTTTCTTGCCAAAAAGTGTTATCAACTTAAGGGTAGAACGTTTACAACCGAGTTCAGCGTTATTTTCAGCACGTGTAAAAACGATTGTTTATCAATCGTTTGCAGCAAAGCGATGGCCAGCCATAGCCAGATTGTCCATCACAACCATTGCCGCCATAGCCTCGACAATAGGCACAGCGCGTGGCACGACACAGGGATCGTGTCGGCCACGAGCCACAAATGTGGTGGGCGCGCCCTCTTCGTCTACCGTGTCTTGCTGCATCAACACTGTTGCCACGGGCTTAAATGCCACCCTAAAGAAGATGTCTTGTCCATTACTTATTCCGCCTTGAATGCCACCACTGTGATTAGTGCGGGTGTAAACTTGGCCATCATCAGAAGCAAAAACATCGTTAACCTCGCTCCCCTTGCATTCGGCAAAATGAAAACCCTCGCCTATTTCGAAGCCTTTTACCGCATTAATGCCCAACATGGCATAACCCAAACGGGCATGAAGCTTATCAAATTCGGGTTCGCCAATGCCAACAGGACAGCCTTTAATCACACAAGTTACCACGCCACCCACGGTGTCGCCCTCGGCTTTAATATCCAAAATCAGCTGTTCCATGCGTTTAGCGACAGCCTCATCAGGACATCTCACAGGGTTGGTCTCTACATTCTCCAGATTATAAAGTCTATAATCGTTCTGCAAAGCGATGTTGCCAACCTGCGAGACATAGGCCGAAATGCCTATCCCCATCTGCTTTAGAGCCAGTTTAGCCAATGCGCCACCCACCACACGGGCCACAGTGATGCGCGCCGAAGAACGCCCACCACCACGATAATCGCGTAAGCCATACTTATTAAAATAGGTGTAATCGGCATGCGACGGTCGGAAAAGTCGGCGCATATTATCGTAGTCTTTAGACTGCTGATTACTATTGCGTACCACAAAGCCAATGGGTGTGCCAGTGCTTTTGCCTTCGAACACACCGCTAAGCAACTCCACTCGGTCGGCCTCGTTGCGACTGGTGGTAAGCTTACTTTGTCCTGGTCGCCTTCTATTTAGTTCTGATTGGATGAAATCCAAATCTATTTCGATGCCCGCAGGCATACCATCAACCACGCCACCGATAGCCGGTCCGTGGCTTTCCCCATAAGTTGTGAGGGTGAAAAGGTTTCCAAATGTGTTGCGCATGATGGTTATGTGGGATGAGGTTTGTTCGTTTAAGGGGTGTGTGAACATTTCAATTTTCAAGTCAATGAGTTTTAGAAGCTGAATTGGTGATAAGCAAGAGAAAGTCTAAATCCCATTATGGGTTCAGCAAACAACAAGTGCTTCAACTTACTGCATTGAGAAGTGGCGCAAGAAAAGCATTGTATGAGTTAAACCCTCACAACTCAAAAACTAAAGAACTAAAAAACTAAAGAACTCAGATACAAACAAATGGCGAACACCAGGCAGCTAAAGCGCATACCCGAATGTGTTCGCCATTGTATAAAAGCATGAAGTCTGCTTATTCAGAGCAAGGTTTAATGGTGTGAGCAGCCACATCCGTGGCCATGTTCACCTTCTTTGCCATGATGGTCGTGGCCACATCCACAGCCTTCTCCTTGATGGTCGTGATCGCATCCACATCCACCGCATCCACCTTCGCCACTGATATGGTTAAGCATTTGCTGCACTTCTTCGTTGGTAGCTTCACGATTTTCTATTATTTCGCCCTTAAACAGCAAGTCAAGACCAGCAAGAGGGTGGTTGAGGTCCATCTTCACGATATCGTCTGTTATATCGAGCACACGCCCCATGAAGCGGTTTCCGTCTTCGTTTTGCAAAGGCACCACAGCATCCTTGTAGATATTCTCGTGATCGAAGTGGCCATTAATCGTGAAAATCTCCTTATCTAAGTCGAGCACACGCTCATCAAGTCGTTCACCATAAGCCTCATCGCTTTCGATGTTGAGTGTGAAGAGTTCGCCTTTAGGCAGGTCTTCCACCCCATTTTCGAAAGCATCTAGCGTAATACCAAAACCCGTAATAAACACAAAGGGGCGGTCGGCTGGTGCCTCTTCGATGAGTGTTTCCTTGCCATCGGCCACTGAATACAGTTTGTAAGCCACGGCGATAAACTTGTTATTTCCTTTTTCCATTGTTGTATTTCGTTTTAATTTCTTTCATGCAATAATGATGCCAACATGCCTAATACCACAAATTAAGGGCGCAAGCTTGCCACATTATCTGCAAAGTTACGAAAAAGTTTCTGTTTAGATGGTGTATTTTAAAAATTCGCCGTAACAAGAACAAGCAAACACAAACAGCAATAGCACGCAAAGTTTTGCTATTGTTGCACATTTATGCGGAACTTTTCTTATCATAAACAACCAATAGTTGAACAGAAATTATTCTAAATTGGCGCAAATAGAATAGAAAAATCCGAGCTTTTGATTTTTCACGGTCCATCAATTGCTATCTGCATTATTTTACGTAACTTTGCTTTGGTTAGGCGAGATGCATCGTACCAAGAGGTAAACGACAACACCGCCCAAGCCCCAAATCACCACTTGTCCAAGCACGAACGATGAAAAATATACTTGCGCTAATACTTATTGCACTGCTAGGAATGCAAAATGCAAACGCTCAACGAGCCAACTATGCCAAAATGTCGGGCGAAATGCGACAACTTTTTGCAGAAACGCAAGCAGCAAAACTGTCAGACACGCGCTCAAAGGCATCCGAAGCAACCTTTGTTTGTGCCTTTGTGCGCACCAATGGCCATGCAGCAACAGTGTTTAAAGCACACGGATGCAAGCTATTGGCTAGCTTCGGCAATATCCACATCGTAAATATCCCCCTCAACCAGCTAGCTAACCTGTCGCTTTCGAAATGGGTGAACCGCATAGAAGCAGGCCAAAGCAACAGTGTTGTGATGGACACCACAAACGTTGTGATGAACACCCAACATGCGTATCAAGGCGAAAAGCTACCTCAAGCCTATACAGGAAAGGGCGTGGTGGTGGGCGTTCAAGACATCGGATTCGACCTAACCCACCCCAATTTCTGCGACTCTACGGGACAAACACTCCGCATCAAAGCACTATGGGACCAGCTATCGCCCGACACCATAGGCTCTCAGTTACCCGTGGGGCGCGATTACACCAGCCCACAACAGCTACTTGAGCTACGCCACTCGTATGACGGTAAACAAGAAACGCACGGTACGCACACACTAGGCATAGCCGCCGGTAGTGGATTTAACAGTGCTTACCGGGGTGTTGCCTGGGAAAGCGACATCTGCCTTGTGGCTAACATAACAAGCGAGAACAAAAATTTGGTGGACCCAAAACACCTTTATAAATATACCACAGCCACGGATGCACTGGGTTTTAAATATATTTTCGATTATGCCAAACGCCATCATCAACCCTGCGTGATATCCTTTAGCGAGGGTTCTAGCTTTCGGTTCGACAGCGACACCCAACTGTTTCACGCCGTGTTAGACAGCATGCAGGGCGAAGGGCGCATCATTGTGGCCTCGGCTGGCAACGAAGGTGGACGCATAAGTTATTTGAGGAAACCCGCTGGAATAGACTCGGCGGGAACTTTTGTGAAAGCATCCAGTGGAAGAATACGCGTTTCTGCAAAAAGCAAAGGGCACTTTTTGTTCAGACTTAGGTTTCATCGCGTGGGCACAATCACCACACACGACATCAATACGCGCCACGTTTTGGCCGCGAAAGACTCGCTTTTGACAGACACACTCGCCTTTGGAAAACTTACTTACGAGTTACAAACGCTTGCCTATCGCACCAACGAGAAGGGTACTTTGGCCTACGAAATGTTTCTGCGTGCGTTAGATAAGAACACCTATGTGCCACCCACAGCTCTTATTATAATAGGTGCAGGGGCAGACGTGGAACTGTTTCGCGGCACAGGAACTTGGGAAACCAACCAAAGAGAACCAGCACTAAAAAGTGGCGACAACAGTCATACAATCCTTTCACCAGCCTGTTCACCCGCTGTTATCGCTGTGGGCGCATCATCTTATCGCACACATATCACCAATTATAAGGGCGAAGAAAAGGTATCGAACAACGGAAGCGGTGGTGTAATAGCGCCTTACTCTTCGAAAGGACCTACCACAGAAGGTCTGATTAAGCCTGATGTGGTGGCCCCAGGAAGCAACATTATATCATCGTACAACAGCTTTTACATCGCTAAACATCCCACCAACAACGATGTTCAATGGGATGTGGAGCACTTTGAACATAAGGGTAGCACCTATGCATGGAACTGTAACACGGGTACATCGATGTCGGCTCCAGCCGTTGCAGGCGCTATTGCCCTTTGGCTACAAGCTAAACCCACACTCACAGCCAACGAAGTGCGCAGCATTTTGGCACAAACAGCCATGCGACACGATACCACTCTACCCCATCCCAACAACCTTTATGGCTACGGGCAGATTGATGTTTATCGCGGTTTGCTGCACATTCTGGGCATTAGCAAGGTGCAAGGCATCAGTCATCACCAACCACAAGGGGTGAATATTGCGCCTGCGAGCAATGGAAATCTGTATATAACTTTTGCTGATGACCAATCACACGCCTGCACCATCAACGTGTATTCGCTATCGGGTTCATTAATTCTAAGTAGACCACGCACACTACTAGCAGCGCAATCCACCATACATCTAGGAACTATAGCAACAGGAGTATATATTATTCAGATACAAGCAGATAGCCCAAAACTAAGCGGCAGCACCTTAGTTAGGTTTGTTGAAAAATAGAGCTACAACACTTGGTATCGCTAAAGAATTGAAGAAACAAAAAACACCATTTCTAGGTATTGTGCCATTGTTGATTTGTAATTAACTTTGCAACCATAATCAACAATACAATCAAAACAAGAATTGAAATGAAAAAAACGGTGGTAGTATATGGTTCTTCAACAGGAACCTGCCAAAGCATTGCTGAAACAATAGCAAGCAAACTGGGTGTAGAAGCCCTAGACGTTACAAACTTCAACGCAGACGTTGTTGCAGAAAACGAAAACTTGCTCATCGGAACCTCTACTTGGGGCGCTGGCGAATTGCAAGACGACTGGTACGACGGTGTGAAAGTACTGAAAGAAGCTGACTTGGCTGGTAAAACAGTAGCCGTATTTGGTTGCGGTGACGCCGAATCTTACTCAGATACGTTCTGCGGAGCAATGGCCGAACTATACAATGCAGCAAAAGAAAGTGGCGCAAAGATGGTTGGCGAAGTGTCTACAGAAGACTATTCTTTCGACGATAGCGAAGCTGTTGTAGACGGGAAATTCGTAGGTCTGGCCCTCGATGATGTGAACGAAGACGACAAAACAGAAGGTCGCATCGACGCATGGCTAGAAGAAATAAAGCCTGCTTTGTAATTAAATATTGCAAAGAAACAATTTTGCACTGAGCAAACCCCGACAGTGGGGACTGCAACAAAGCCCCACTGTCATTAAAAAACCTAGAAGACTATGCCGCAGATAGAAATGTTTTCAGCCGATATGAAGGTGCTGATGAACCATATTTATGAGTATCAGAAAGGCGTGCGACAAATGGTTTTATACACCTTCAACAAAAAATACGAGCAGTTTGCCATAGCAAGGCTTGAACGACAAAACATCGATTACCTGATAATTCCCGTTGGAAAGGAAAACCTTAACCTGTTTTTCGGCAAAAAAGAATGCCTCAACGCCATCAGGATGATGATTAATCGCCCACTAAACGAGCTTAGCCCCGAAGAGGATTTTATCCTAGGAGCGATGCTTGGCTATGACATCTGCCGACAATGCGAACGCTATTGCGAACGCAAAGAGCGCACTTTTAAAGTGACTCAATAAGAGAATACACCTTTAGAATAAGCCAAATTAAATAAAGAATATAACGATAACTTTTAATCTTGTTCGCTAAATAAAATTCATAATGTTTTTGTATAATATGTGAAGGGGTGTCGGGAGACACCCCTTTTCGTTGTTTATTCTTATTTCTCCTTACCACATAGACACACGGAACGATGTAGGGAGACACCCCTTTTCGTTGTTTATTCTTACTGCCAACAAGTTAACCGCCTAAGAAAATAGCCATTTTGCTTGAAGAAAAGGAGCGCAAAGCACGAGAAAAGGGAACGCCAAACGCAAGTTGAACAAGCTTCACGAAAAAAAGAACCTGCGTTAAGCACCAGAACAACAAACATCAAGCAGAAAAAAAGGAGCATTACGTTTGAACATATAGAAACGTTATGCTTGAAAAATGAGGGAAACGACAGTAAAAAGGTCTCATGCAAACGACTGAGAAATCCACATCGCACATCCTATAAGTAGTAACGAAAAGACGCAATTATCCCCATACTTGCCATTAAACAAACAAATGACAAGGTAACCATTATATACGCAAGCGCCTAAATACGCGGTGGACACATAACAAGATATGACATTAGAGGCCAATAGCTACCCAACCGTTGGTACGCAACAATTTGCTACACCACCAGAATGGGGCATACGACTCATCTAACTTGGCTGAATTCTGCTTTTAAACAGGTCTATTCAACCGTATGTACCCAAAATGCAAAAGCCAAAACGGCTACAGCAATCAGGCTAAGCACTACAAACAGTACGCGTGCAATGATGCGACGACGTGCGGGCCAGCTAAGGTTTCTCTGCTTAAAGCGCTCTTCTGCACTTAATTCTCTATGACTTACACTGCTCATGATGAATGGTTTTAGTGAGGCTAGTTTTATAATTATGATTACGAGTGAACCTGTTGAGGAATAAACGAGTCCACAAGCTATTGAGTTAATTGGGATAACACGAATTTGGATTTGCAGGTATTATAGCTTTGAAATCTACCTGTTTGTCCTGTTACGTATTATCATTTTAAGTGTTTGTAAATTTACTAGTTTGGAAGTTTCCGCGATTTTTTTGTTCTTTTTGTTCTTTGTTTCTTTTGAAGTTTTATGTTTTAGTTTGCAAGTTACCAGCAGATGCCACTGCATACCTACTGGTTGTCGAGAGTAACAGCGATTGTTTGAATAGCTGTTGGCGAACAACAGAATAGCGTTCGCCAACAGCCTATCGCGTTAGAAGCGCAATCCCACCTGGAAATCGATGAGATTATAGTTGGGTGTTTTCAGCGATTTGTCGTTCACTCGTGCATATTCGGCACTGAGTTTTAGCATTTTAGACAGTTCGCAATCCACGCCCACCTCATATAAAGTTTTAGCCGTTGCATTCGTTCCGTTGGGGCAATACTGGTCGAAACGGGCCTTTACGTGCATCGTTTTACCATAAATCTTTGCCACCGGAGCAATAGCTAATGCATAGAATCCATAAGCTTTGTCGCCTGCTGCGTAGTTAATATTCGCGTCTTGCAGGTCGAATTTCGTGTTATAAACGGTTTTAAATCCGTATCCTGTGCTTCGAATGTACTCGCTTCTGAAGGTCCAGCCCTTCGAAACATACTCGCCACTCACAGCAAATCTCCGTTTTTCTACCGTTTGTTTTCCCTTCACCACTTGTGTATTGCCCGATCCGTCGAGTATCGGTGCATGTGTGTCGGGATCTACCAGTGTGTAATTACCCACGCGAGCATACGAACCTGTCCAGCCAAACACGCCCAAGCGCATTCCTTTGATGGGCATAACCCACAGTCCGCCAATAACATCCTTGCGTTGGTCGGCATCTTTTACGTTGATACCTTGTCCGTTGAACACTCCCACTTGGTAATGAAGCAGCGCCCTACCGTTAGCATTAGGGAAAAGGTCGCCTTGAAATTGCAAACCAATATCGCGTCCGTTGCTTGCAGCTTCACCCGTGCGGTCGCTAAAACCCGATAGTTTCAACACGCTTTGTCCAAACGACATAAATCCCTGATCGATGGGATGCAGAGGATTTTCGAATGTGAATGGTCTTTTGAATTGTCCCAGTTTCACGCGGAAGCCTTTAAATTTCTGCCATTCGGCAAACACGTCTACCACGCGTGGTGATGTACCAAGGGTAGCAGTATTGCCATTAAACTGGATTTGGGTTTTCCAATAGAAGTCGTTCAGCAGTCGTCCTTCGAGCGACACACGCGCCATTCTGATGTTAAACCCATTGCTTTCAGCCCCCTCTTGATTGGCCCATTGATATTGCGATATCAAGTATCCGCTCAGTTTGAGGTTGCTAACCAGCGTTAGTTTTTTTTCTTCTGTCGGCGTTTCGCCGGTTTGTGCGTTAGCCTGCAGCGATGCAGCCGCCACAAGCAATGCAATAATTGCTTTCTGTTTCATGAGTATTTTGCTAATAGTTTTGTCTAGGAAAGTTATTGTCAATGGTTTAATATCGTCGTTCTAGCAGCACAACATTCTCCACATGTGGCGTATGCGGGAACATATCTACTGGTTGCACGGCTTTCACCTCATAATTATTGTCAAGCGCAATGAGGTCTCTAGCTTGGGTTGCCGGGTTACAACTCACATACACAATACGCTTAGGATTGGCCCGAACGATGGTTTCAATCACGTCGGCATGCATTCCGGCGCGCGGTGGATCGGTGATAATCACATCTGGTTGACCATTTTCGGCGATGAATTCATCGTTCAATATATCCTTCATATCACCTGCATAGAAGGTTGTATTATCAATTCCGTTTAGTTCACTGTTTACCTTAGCATCTTCAATTGCTTCAGGAACATACTCCACGCCCACCACCTTCTTGGCTTTTCTAGCCACGAAATTAGCTATTGTTCCTGTTCCTGTATAGAGGTCGTACACAATTTCGTTACCATTTAGATTAGCAAACTGTCGTGCAACATCATAAAGATGGTAAGCTTGTAGCGTGTTAGTTTGGTAAAAACTCTTCGGCCCTACCTTAAACTTCAGGTCTTCCATCACCTCAAATATATGGTCGTTGCCCTTAAATACCTGCACAGGCAAGTCGCCAAACGTGTCGTTACATTTCTGGTTATCCACCCAAAGCAGCGATGTTATCTGCGGAAACTGTTCGCCCAAGTGGCTCAAAAGCGCTTCGGCCGTTTGTTGGTCGCCTTCGCTTTCAAAGTGAAACTGCACCAGCACCATCCATTCTCCGGTGTCGCTATTGCGTATCATCACATCGCGCAGCAAGCCTACCTGTTGCCTTAAGTCGAAGAAAGTGATACCATTAGCCAGTGCATAGTCTCTTATTTCGTTTCTTATCCGATTTTGCAAATCGTCCATCAGCCAACATTTCTCAATGGGTAATATCTTATCGAATGCCCCAGTGATATGAAAACCGATAGCGTTCATGGTGTCGAAAGTTTCTCCCGAGGCCACTTGTTCTCGTGTTAGCCAGCGCTTATTAGAACATCCAAACTCCAACTTATTGCGATAATGCAGCGTTAGTTGCGAGCCCATGATGGGGTTAAACTCAGGAAGTTGCACATGCGATATGCGCGAAAGCTGGTCGAACACCTGCTGTTGTTTAGCTCGCAGTTGCTCTTCATAAGGCAAATTTTGCCATTTACATCCTCCGCACACGCCGAAATGTTGGCATACAGGCTCAGCACGCGTCTCGCTATACTTTACAAAACGCACAACTTCGGCCTCACAATAACTATGTTTTTTCTTCCTTATCTTGAGGTCTACCACATCTCCTGGCACCACGAATGGAACGAAAACAACCATGTCGTTGACCCTCGCCAGCGCCTTTCCCTCGGCTGCCACGTCCGTTATCGTGACGTTTTCCAGTATTGGAAATTCCTTTCTCTTTCTTGCCATATTATAATATAAGGTGTAACTAGCATGTTCAAGGCCACTTAACAAGAGCCCCCTTCTACTCTTTTGGCTACAAAAAACACACTATTACAGCACGCTTCACCTGTTTATGCTTAAGCTACATCGCTGCAAAGTTACATAATTTTATAACAATAGCCCAAAAAATTATGCACCGTTTACGATAACAGTATATTTTGCTATGTACAAATTACAAAATCGCGCACAAAAATTTTGCAAATCAATAATTAATCCCTATATTTGCAAAAGGTAAAAACAAGATAACATTATACGTTCTAATTAAATGAGTGAGAAAAGAGTTTACACTTTCGGCAATGGCGTTGCCGAAGGTAAAGCAGGCATGAAAAATCTGCTTGGTGGTAAAGGAGCCAACTTGGCTGAAATGAATCTTATTGGCGTTCCTGTGCCTCCTGGGTTCACCATCACCACCGATGTTTGCAACGAATACTTCGAAAAAGGCAAAGAGAAGGTTGTTGCTTTGCTTAAAAATGAAGTGGAAAATGCTGTGCATCACATTGAAAACTTGATGAACTGCAAGTTTGGCGATGTACAAAACCCACTGCTTGTTTCGGTTCGTTCGGGCGCGCGTGCATCAATGCCTGGCATGATGGACACCATTCTTAACTTGGGATTGAACGACGAGGTGGCCAAAGGATTGGCAGAAAAGTCGGGCAACGAACGCTTTGCTTACGACAGCTACCGCCGTTTCGTACAAATGTACGGCGACGTTGTGTTGGGAATGAAGCCCACAAACAAGGAAGATATCGACCCATTTGAAGAGATTATACAGCAGGTTAAGGCCGAACGTGGCATTAAGCTGGACAACGAAATGAGCGTTGACGAACTCAAAAAGCTCGTTGCACTGTTTAAAGAGGCCATCAAAAACCAAACGGGTAAAGACTTCCCCACCGACCCCATGGAACAACTTTGGGGTGCTGTTTGCGCAGTATTCGATAGTTGGATGAACGAACGTGCCATCCTCTACCGCAAGATGGAGGGCATTCCTGCTGAATGGGGTACGGCTGTTAACGTGCAAGCAATGGTGTTTGGTAACATGGGCAACACGTCGGCTACGGGTGTTTGCTTCAGCCGCGACGCCGCAACTGGCGAAAACATCTTCAATGGTGAGTACCTTGTTAACGCGCAAGGCGAAGATGTTGTGGCTGGTATTCGCACTCCGCAGCAGATTACAAAGGAGGGTTCGCTGCGCTGGGCTGCTCAACAGCTTATCGACGAGGATGTTCGCGCTAGCCAATATCCTTCTATGGAAGAGAATATGCCCGAGATTTTTGCCGAACTTAACGCTATTCAAGAGAAATTGGAACGCCACTATCACGATATGCAAGATATGGAGTTTACCGTTCAAGATGGCAAACTATGGTTCTTGCAAACACGTAATGGCAAGCGTACAGGTACCGCAATGGTGAAAATTGCCATGGACTTGCTGCGCGAAGGCGAAATTGACGAGAAAACGGCACTTCTACGCTGCGAACCTAACAAACTAGACGAGCTGCTTCACCCAGTATTTGATAAGGCTGCACAAAAGCAAGCTAAGGTTCTTACACGTGGTTTGCCTGCTTCACCTGGTGCTGCTTGTGGCCAGGTGGTGTTCTTTGCCGACGATGCTGCTCGCTGGCACGAAGAGGGTAAGCAAGTTATTATGGTGCGTATCGAAACCTCGCCCGAAGACCTTGCTGGTATGTCTGCTGCCGAAGGTATTCTTACAGCTCGCGGTGGTATGACCTCGCACGCTGCCGTTGTGGCGCGTGGTATGGGTAAATGCTGCGTTTCGGGTGCTGGTGCCATCAACATCAACTATAAACAACGCACACTTGAAATAGACGGCGTGCTCCTACGCGAGGGCGATTACATCTCGCTTAACGGTAGCACTGGCGAAGTTTACCTGGGCGAAGTTACCACACAGCCCGCTAAAGTTACTGGCGACCTTGCCGAACTGATGGAACTTTGCAACAAATACACCAAGCTTGTGGTGCGCACCAATGCTGATACACCACACGATGCACAAGTTGCACACAACTTCGGTGCTGTGGGTATTGGTCTTTGCCGCACCGAACACATGTTCTTCGAGAGCGAGAAAATTAAAGCAATGCGCGAAATGATTTTGGCCGACACCAAAGAAGGACGCGAAAAGGCGCTTACCAAACTGTTGCCTTTCCAACGTCAAGACTTCTACGGTATACTTAAATCAATGGACGGACACCCCGTTAACGTGCGCTTGCTCGACCCACCTTTGCACGAGTTTGTACCTCATGATTTGGAAGGACAACAAGCAATGGCTGCCGAAATGGGTATCTCGGTGCAAGAAATTCAACACCGTGTTAACTCGCTTAGCGAACACAACCCCATGCTGGGTCACCGCGGTTGTCGCCTTGGTAACACTTATCCCGAAATCACTGCAATGCAAACACGCGCCATCCTTGGTGCTGCCATTCAGCTAAAGAAGGAAGGTTTCAACCCACATCCCGAAATCATGGTTCCCCTTATCGGTGTTGTTCACGAGTTCGACCAACAAGAAAAGGTTATCCGCGACACCGCTAAACAACTCTTCGAGGAAGAAGGTGTGGAAATTAACTTCCATGTTGGTACAATGATCGAGGTGCCTCGTGCTGCGCTCGTGGCTGAAAACATCGCGAAGAAAGCCGAATACTTCAGCTTTGGTACGAACGACCTCACACAGATGACTTTTGGTTATAGCCGCGACGACATCGCTAGCTTCTTGCCCGTTTACTTGGAAAAGAAGATTTTGAATGTCGACCCATTCCAAGTTCTCGACCAAAAGGGTGTTGGACAACTCATTGACATGGGTGTTAAGAAGGGTCGTTCTACTCGCCCCAACCTCGTTTGTGGTATCTGTGGTGAGCATGGTGGCGAACCCGAATCGGTTAAGTTCTGCCATCGTGTAGGCCTCAACTACGTTAGCTGCTCGCCTTTCCGAGTGCCTATCGCTCGCTTGGCTGCTGCTCAAGCTGCTGTTGAAGAATAATCACTTGTGCGCTAAGGGGGTGACGACCACTGCTTTTGCAGTTGTTTTACTTAAGGCTTTTAAGTCTATGCCTTCCCTACCCCGCTGCACCAGCTCATAACAACGCAACAGGCATCCCTCTTTCTGGGGGGATGCCTGTTTGTTTTTTAGTCTGCTACTTGGCACTATGGGCTTGGCTCTCCACGGCTTCTCTTGGTTTAGATGTAGGGAGGCATACTGTTTAAGCCCAATTGGTGATCTGCCTGCTTATCATTTGCTTTAGATTGTTATCTTTGTTTCTTCTCCCTCTTTGGTTAGTTTGTCGGCTTCTTGCCTGCCTTATTCTTTTGGCCTAAACCACTACGCCCTAGCAGATAACACACGCAATGTGCTCAACAATGCACAATATCTAATCGTCTCTCACCACAGATTGGGATGTTATGTGCATGAAGTAAACCAACACTAAGTTCTATTACACGTTAACCGCTACTCTACTAGGGGGGGGATTGCGCCAATCATACGAGGTATTCAACCATCAATCCAGATCCCTACTGCACAAATACCCTGACAAATGTTGCACCATAGGGCTATGTTTAATGCTTATATTATACCCTAGCTTTTCGCTTACAAGTATGTCTTCTATCCTTTTTTGTTAATTTTGGTATTATTATTTTACAAAACTTACTTTCAAAATCAATCCATTCTAGCGTAAATACATGTCATACAACATGCTTTTAGCACCTTTTTTAGTCCTCCTGCTTTTTATTTTACACCATTTTTCAGCCTTATTGCTGCAATATGCACCTTTTTGCACTTCTATTTCGTGCCGTGCGAGCAATTTTTCACCGTCCGGAAAATGGTTTTTAGTGGATAAAATGCCACATTAATTAGCCGTTTTCACACCAAACTGATGTAATTCTCATCTTGTTTGTAAGATTTTTGGCAGCTCAAAAATCAGCGTTTTGCATCATTTCACCTTGCGTTTTGCACCATTTCACCTTGCGTTTAGCAGCAAAACGCACTGCATTTAGCAGCAAAACGCACTGCGTTTAGCTGCATATTACAAGGCGTTTTGGTGCTAAACGCAGTGTTTTTTCCTATAAAAAGCTTATTTTCTCGCACAAATTTCGGTTTTCGCAACAAAACATGTTGACATCTACATTCACTTGTCCTTGTCTGTTGTGCATCCAAACAAACCTCCGCGAGAATCGAAAATTTGCGCCCGAGTGAACTTTCGTGCGCAAAGAAGGCACTCATAATGTTAAATTTTATACGCTTTATTTTACAACTAAAATTAGAAATACAACTTAACTAGCTCCCAAAAGCAAGGATAAGCTACAGAAGCGTTTGCAATCATACTGCACAAGAAACAGGTTTTACAATTGCGTTTAAACCTCAATTCCTAGAATGCTCCTTGTCTATAACGTTTTATTTCTTCTAAACGCAAGAAACAAATCTGCCTACGTAGACATGCTTAAGGCTTTTTGCCCAACATATAGGCTCAATAATCGTGTTCAAGACATAGCACGTGCCCCACAATGTGCACATCGCCACTCACCCAAACCGCGTCGTACTGCCTTAGGGGCGTATCATTAATCATGGTTTCGCCACCTATGCCAAATACCAGCATGTGCTCAACGCTTGTTAAATGCTGCTCGCCATGTGCTACACATGCGCGCGCACGCGTACCTTTTTTACAGATAACGTTTAAATCTATCGCCCCCGAAGAGTTCACCGACGTAACTTTTGAAGCTCCATCAAACTGAAATAGATGCTCGTTGTCTAAAGTCACCGTGTGTCCATCCACATTTAGCCTTATGTTACCTTCCAAACAAAGTATATAACGCGTAAAGCCTGTAAAGTCTGAAAAGGTGCTTTCTGTTACATTAATAACAGCCGACGACACTCGAACATCAAAATTGCGGTTGGCCAGACAGCATCCTTCGGCAGGCAAAATGCACACTTCGCGCGTTAGTCCTCCTGTCCAAACGCTGCTCTTATAGTTTTCTTGGCGTAAAATTTCCATCGTTAGATTGTTTAAGAATTTGCATCCAAAGGTAGTAATTATTTCATGAAATAACACTTAATGCCATTTATCATTGAAGCAAACATCAAAGTTACTAACCAAAAACAATAGTTAACATCAAAAAAAAGCTAAAATCTAAGTACCACATGCACCTTTCTACGTATTACTATCAATACAGCGTTGCGCAAAAATGCGCAAAACCATCATTGGGCATACGCTTTTTGCCCACATGCAGCACTGTTTTGCACCGCCCGAGCAGCAAAAAAGGGCGATCCATAACTCGTAAAACCAAATCATTGAAGATGAAACGACTGATATTCTTAGCCATGCTTTTGCCATTGCTCAGCGCAAAAGCCATCAAAGTAACTCACGGCCCCTACATTTGCGACATGGACAGTACGGGCTTAACCATTGTTTGGGTGACCGATAAACCTGGAAGAGCCTGGGTTGAAATTGCCGACGACTCCATGGGCCACTTCTATGGCAAGGAGCGACCTCGCTATTATGCCACCCTACACGGCCGACGTCTACTTACAGACAGCGTGCACTGCGTGCGCATCGACGGACTAAAGCCCGACACGCATTACCGTTATCGCATCTTTAGCGAACCTGTTGAGAAGTGGAAATACGATGATTGGATTACCTATGGCAAAATCACAGCCACCGATGTGTGGCGCGGTAAACCCCACGAGTTTCGCACTTTCCCTGTTCAACCACGCGACTTCACTTTCTTGGTGCTCAACGATATTCACGAGCGAGCCGACTTTATGAAGGAGCTTTGCAAAAATGTTGACTTTAACAAGGTTGATTTTGTGCTGCTCAATGGCGACATGTCTAGTCGCATCAACTCGCAAGACCACTTATTCCAAGCTTATATCGACTCGTGCGTGAGCATGTTTGCCACACGTGTGCCCATCCTTTTCAATCGCGGAAACCACGAATTGCGTGGCCCATTTGCCGACAATCTTTACCGCTATTTTCCCACACGCACAGGCAAATACTATCGTTTGCAACATGTTTGTGGAGTGGATTTCCTCTTCATCGACTCGGGCGAAGACAAGCCCGATAGCGATATCGAATACAGCGGAATAACAGAATACGACGCCTATCGCGAAGAACAAGCCAAATGGTTGCGCGAAATGCAAGCCAACAAAACACTGGGACGCTATCCCGTGGTGGCCTTCTCGCATATGCCCCCTACACTCGAAGACTGGCACGGGCCCTATCACATGCAGAAAACCATCGTCCCCGAACTCAATAAAATGAATGTAAAGGTGATGCTATCGGGACACTTGCACCGCTATGGATACGAAAAACCAGGCGAAATTATCAACTTCCCCAACCTGGTAAACAGCAACAACACCTATTTGCTTTGCCAAGTAAAAGGTGGAAAAATGGAAGTAGACTATGTGGGACTTAACAGTAAAGAGAAAAAACACTTTACCTTCCCACTGAAATAAATGTCACTTCAGATGGATGTGTTTTAGGTCTAATCGCAATTGGCTTTGTCTGCCGCGTTATGAATTGCGAAGCAACAGCCCACAACAGACCGACAAAACAAACTGCGACAGACCTAAAACACACCACAAAACTATGCAACAAGGTCAATGCAGGCCTCAAACAAAGGCTTTAGGCTATGCAGCACACAATCTAAAAACCATCAAGAAGGCCCTCTCGATAAATGAGGAAGGCATCTTCTCAATGTACATAAATTTGGTCTTTTCGACATGTTTTTGTATATTTGCAACCTAATCCAATTGCCACTAATGTACCATCTCCTATGAAGGAGGATCACAACCAATATGTAACGGCATTGAAAGAAGGTTCGCGCGAAGCCTTTACCATGCTCTACAACCTGTACGCAGACAGGTTGTATAGCTTTGCTTTGGTGCAAACCAAAAACAAACAAATGGCCGAAGACGTGGTGCAAGACACATTTCTAAAACTATGGAACAACCGTTCTAACCTCAATTGTTATGGCAATGTGCAAGCCTTGGTGTTCACCATGGCACGCAATCTCATCATCGATGCCTTTCGCCGACAAACAGCTAACGTAGATATAGAAAGCTATTTGCAACAACACGAAGCTATATCCAACGCAACATCACCCGAAGATAGCCTTTATTTTAACGAGACTAAAGTACACATACAACAAGCTAAAGCCCTGCTAAGCAGCAAGGAATGCAAAATTTACGAAATGAGTCGCGAACAAAATATGCCCATCAAAGAAATTGCTGAAACACTTAACCTATCGCCCCAAACCGTGAAAAACTATCTCACCTCTACGCTTAAAGTGTTTAGAAGTCAGCTACGCCGCGAACAACTGCTGTGGCTGCTCTCCTTGTTTCCCATATTTTAAGGGTGAAGGCAAGCGAACTAATGAATAAAAAAAGCAATATAAAAACAAAAATAGCATTTTAATTGTATATATAAAATGTTTTTCTTAAGTTTGCAAAATCGTACTAGTAAACAACAAATTATGAGTGAACGCCATACAAAATATGACGAATTTACTTTGGCATTACAATGCAAGAGCAAATAATTGCTAACCCCAAAGGTCCGACTAGCACTGCAAATAAGGCCAAGCTCTCACCATATTGACTAGCATCGTTTCCTATTGAACGTTATAAAACTGTCATCGGATAATGAAACTATTACCAAAATCAACCAATAACTAAAATATAACGATGAAAACAAGATTTACTACAATTGTTGGGCTACTTATTCTAGTCGGCTCAGCATGCCAACAAGACAGTTTCCTTGATGGCAATCAAGAGCAGGAGAATGATAAAACTGCTTTTAACCATTATGTACCTAATCTAAATATCAATCTAGAAACTGCAAAATACACGCCAGACCTCTTATCACATTCACCTGTTAAAAATGGGAACCTGTTATCGTAGACTATTCTAAGGGAGAAACAGAACCTTCACTTGGTAACTATGAAGAAGTACTTCACATTAACGCTGCAAGATCTATGGGTATTCGAGAATACGATAGGACATATAATGTTTACGATAATAACTCTCGCTATCTCCAAATGAATTGGGGATGGGACGGGGGAGGTAACAGCATGGAATTTTCCCCCAATGCGGAGATTTGGTCGGCAGGTGGACACAATTACCGATACAATAAAAGAATATACTTTAATTTAAGACCGCTAAACAAATAAATATTAAGCAATGATTAAAACAAAATACGTTATCTTCACGCTGTTTTCGCTTAGTCTTCTCGCCTGCACTCCTAAGGATGAGAAAGAGTTAATCGGGGGAGGGACCCATTATCTCCTCACCGCTAGGGAATGTAACTACGCATGGGCGTTTAATGGTTACATTGAACATTTATCCTATCAGGAAATAAACTATACCCAAATTCATTCTCTGCGTAAGGATACAACCTTGAAGATAAGAGATTTTATGCTGGGCTTCACTACTTGCAATGTAGACTTTAAAGACATAAAGAAGCATCCAGATGGGGAAGGTTATCAAGAAGCGTACAAAAAGTACGGTGAAAGCCTATTGGTAGACTTTCCACCTTTCATAGCGCTTTCCACTAAGCCAGACAAAATGGCCGATAAAGAAGACCCTGCTATAGAAACGCGATTAAAGCAACAGCTTGAGAATCGTTATACAAGAGTCGTTTATGATATGCCTGCAGCAAACCTAGTGTATGTGGATTACAGACTTACGTGGCTCAAAGACATTAAGATCACGTCTTCGGCAGAGATAGCAGGACGAACTCCTGGACAATCATTAACCGACCTCTTCGTTGTTGAAGATTACTTCCGACACCACGCTTTCATCGTGACTTCCAACAAAAACGTGATTACAGACGATAAAAAGATTGTTGGAATAAGCCTTTCTCAATACCTGTCTTATAAGCCCATGGCACCCGCGGAGATATACCTGCGATTTAAAGATAACGTTAGTGTGTCGGCACCCGTAACCGCACAATTCACCATTGAGCTGGTAACGGGCGAAGACAAATCGATTAAAACCACAGCTGCCACTGTGAAACTGGCACCCTAATATCCAATGATATGAAAAAGAACTGCCTCGAAACATGGCTAATAGTGCTAACGTTGGTTGGTTTGCTCACCGCTTGCGTAGAAGAGATTGCCACGCCAATCCAGGGTCAGCGCCAAATTGTGGTGAACTGCTTGCTCACGCTCGACAAAGTGCAAAAGCTGACGCTAACCTACACCAACGAACTAAACAATACGGCATACGAGGAAGTTCCCGAAGCCATCGTTACCTTGTATGAATTCAACCAATTAGTGGGCGAATTTCACAAGGTGGCGTATGGCGAATGGCAATTGGCTTTTAAGCCTGTGAGAGGCGGAAGATACACGCTAAAAATACAAACACCAAACCACCCCGACCTCACCGCTACCACCACCTTTCCCGAACATCTGCCCATCCATAGGTTAAGAAAAGAGGATAAGGAGAGAAAGCGTGCATTCCAAATAAAGAAAAACACTGAAACGTTTTGGGCATGCGCCTTCTTCAAAGACCAAGACACCATTATGCGCCCCGTGGTGATACGCCCCAATTATAAAATGATAGAAGACATCGGCACCGACTATCCACAAACCGACCAATTTAACATGCAGGCAACGGAGGCCAACAAAGTGAAGCTTCATCACCATTATATCCGAATGCTGCCAACAGCCACACCCACCACCTTCACCCTCTATCCGCTTTACGGCAGCGTTGTCTCGTTTATCGCCGTTTCCAAAGAGTACGACCGTTACCTTAAAAGCAGTCTGCTGAAGATGCAAGCTTACGAGTCGTTTCAAGACCCTACACAATGGCTTGAAGAAAACGCCATCTACTCGAACATCGAAAACGGGGTGGGCATTTTCGGCGCTTACGAAGAGACTTTGTTGAACTGCAACAATTCCTTACCCGAATAACAGATGAGAAACATTGCCCTCTTCATCGTCGTTTTTTGTGTGCACGCTTGCCTTTTTGCACAAAACAAGGCTGCTACATACATGGTTAAGGACAGCCTAACCCAAGTCGCCGTGCGCAGTTGCCGTGTAATGTTCGACAACAAAACCACCGAACACACAACCGTTACCGATGGCACTGGTTGCTTTAACTCACCTGTGGGGGCAACAACTGTCACCATCTCGCACGTGGCTTACGAACCAAAACAAGTAGATCTTCGTAAGCTGAACGGCAACACCATATATATAGTACCCAAAAACGTTGCTTTAAAAGAAGCCACCATCACATCAACTACCTCCAACAACCATGGTAGCGAGTTTAGTTACAATGCTCGCCAGGCCGCTTCAACCATCTCTATCATTGGCGAACCCGATGTAATAAGGCATACTTTGAGTTTACCTGGCACTTCGTTTGGCATGGAAGGCACGCTGGGCATCTTTGTGAGGGGTGGCGACACCAGTGGCAATGGACTTCATTTCGATGGTGTTCCGCTTTACGTCACCTCTCACCTACTGGGGCTTTTCTCGGTTATTCCACCCGAAATGGCCGACAAAGCCGACTTCTACAAAGGGGGATTACCAGCCACGAGTGGCAGCTATTCATCGGCTTTAATAAGCGTTTCGCCCCAAAACAACTATGGCACGCCAAGCACCGGTAAGGCTTATATATCGCCTTACCTTTGCGGATTGCACACCAGTTTGCCGTTGATTAAAGATAAAATGTCGGTAAGACTCTCTGCACGAACCACCATCCTGCCCTATATCCTGAACTGGATGAATAAGACCAACGACAAACTGCGCGTCGACCTTTACGACCTTTGCGTAAAACTAGACTATAAGCCCAATCTCCGAAACACCTTTTCGGCATTTTATTTCCACACAAACGACCTTTACGAATACACTCAATACCAAGAGACACGAAACAATCAAGCCTGGAAAGCCACTGCCACCAAGCTACAATGGGACACTAAGTTGAGCGAACAAACCAGTTTTAATTTCTTGGCTTACCACACTTCTGCGTTTTCCATTCAAGAGACTGATTACTTCGCCCCTAACAGTAGCGACACCCGTTCGCATGTTGCTATCGCCTCTAAACTAAAAGAATGGGCATTAAGGGCTATGCTAACCCACTCTTGGGGGCAAAATGTGGCCATGCGTGCAGGCCTTTCCTTGCAAAACCAAAGGTTTACCAATGGCACGCAACGAAGCATAACGAGCGAGCGAAGCATAAACAACGTGCAGACTAATCCTAGCACACGTGGGGCTGTTTTTGCAGAAACCGACCTAAAATTTGCCAAACGAGCCGACCTGAAACTAGGACTAAGAGGGAACGTTAGCTTTCACGAGGAGCAACTGCCAGTGAATATCGATCTCCATGCGCTTAGCCATTGGTACTTCAAGCCTTGGCTGGGTGTAGAACTGGCATACGATAGACTGAATCAATTTCACCATATTTTAGAAGGATTACCCACTGGCTGGCCACTCAACATTAGAGTACCAAGCAACAAATACTTCCCCAACGAGCAAACAAACCAATTTTACGCAGGCACCTTTATCAAAAGAACATGGACTGAAGACAGAAAATTTAATACCACAATAGGCGCATATTATAGAGAGATGAACAATCTTGTAAGCTACACCAGCCCCATTAACGCCTTCGGATTAAACACTTCCACGTGGGAAGAAGAGGCTACGAGTGGCACTGGTCGCTCATTTGGACTTGAAGTAAGTTCGGCAATCATCCTACCAACCTTTACTGCTTCATTGGCCTACACGCTCTCTAAAACCACCCGTACCTATCCTTCTATCAACTATGGCAGAACCTTTCCCTATAAGTTTGATAGGCGGCACATTCTTAACTGTCAACTACAATATGCCTTTGTGAGGCGAGTAACACGCAAAGGAACAGCCGAACACAACGTGGCTTGCAACATAGCGTTTGCTTCAGGCAATCGCCTCACGCTTCCCATCGGCACTTACCAAGGTATCGCACCGCCCCACTGGAAAAATCTTTCAACAGGTTACATTCATCCCGACGAATATTATCGCCACATCTACGATAGACAACAGATGTCGGATATTAACGCCATCTCTATCAAAAACTATTTCCGAACAGACCTCGCCTATAACTATATCTCCAAGCGGAGAAAGCACACACGAGAACTATCCCTATCTGTGTTCAACGTGTTTAACAGGCACAACCCCTACGCTCTCTTCCACGAAGACAACCAATGGAAACAAGTTAGCATCGTACCCATTATGCCTATGATAAGGTGGAGCATAAGTTGGTGAAAGCATGTGCGCATTTACAGGTCTCACTCACCCAATATCTGCTGTGCGTGTTCTTTCACTTTAATTTCTTTGGGCTGCATAATGCGCGTAATAACACCCTCTTCGTTGATAATAAACGTGGTGCGGAAGGTGCCAAAATACTTGCGTCCGTACATGCTTTTCTCACCCCAAACACCAAATTGTTGCACCAAGGTCTGGTCTACATCGGCAATAAGGGGGAAAGGCAAATTGTTTTTCTCGATAAACTTTTTATGCGATTTCTCGTCGTTTATGCTCACACCCACCACTTCGTAGCCTTGTTTCTTCAGCTCTTCGTAGTTATCCCGCAGGTTGCAAGCTTGCGTTGTGCAACCCGAAGTGAGGTCCTTGGGGTAGAAATACAACACTAGTTTTTTGCCTTTAAATTGACTTAGGCGCACTTCATTACCATTCTCGTCGTGCCCCAACACCTCGGGGGCTTTGCTTCCTATTTCCATCATTAATCAAAATACTTTATTATGTTTGTTTGATACAAAGGTAAACATTAATTTCCGAAAAGCCTTAACCCCACCCAAAACTCATTTATCACCCTCATAACGGCACATAAATGTTTCGCCCTTTGCAGCAAAATGCTTACCTTTGTAGCAGAATTGGTTTGCCATAGCCACGCGCTAGGCAATTAAAAGGGAACGGGGTGCAATTCCTCGACTGTCCCGCAGCTGTAAGTTTTTTATGGTTTTCTTCCAAAGACGGGCGCTAACAAGCAACTAAACGTGCTGCAACAATGCAGATTTTTTTAAATACGCGCCACAACGTGTGCCACTGTTTCGGAACAACAGCGCCAGGTATGCGCACCGAATCGGGAAGGCGAAGAGAATTAGAACAAAGTCAGAAGACCTGCCCATTCTTAAAAGTGCCGTTTCACTCGTGGGATTAGGAAACGCCACGAAAAGTTTTTTTAAATCAAAAGCAAGTCTAAATCACCTCATGGACATAACCAAGAGAAATGGCTCAACGGCCCCTTTCGATAGGGAAAAGATTGCCACGGCCATCAAAAAAAGTTTTATAAGCACTGGGCGAGCCATCGTTGACGACGAAATTAACGATGTGGCCATCGCTGTTGAGCAAATTATTATCACCAATCCCGCCAAACAAAACGTTGAATGTATTCAAGACGAAGTGGAAAAAAGCCTGATGCAAAGAGGCTTTTACGCCGAGGCTAAAAGCTACATCTTGTTTCGTTGGCAGAGAACCGAACAACGTAAAGCGCTCAACAAGATTGCAAACACCCTACAACAACCAGAAATTGCGCCTGCTTTGAAAGGCATCGCGTCGGATTTCTCGCCCGAACTATACCCCATTTCGGCACTTACAGAGAAGTTTATGGGCTTTGTTAAGGCCGACATGAATGGTCGCGACAAACTCTCGGCACTAATAAAAGCTGCCGTGGAACTTACATCGGCCGAGACTCCCGACTGGGAATTTATTGCTGCACGCCTGCTTTGCTATCGCCTACAACGCGACTTGCAGGCTTTCGAACAGGTGGAAGACCTGCAAAATTTTGCGCAAAAGGTGCGCCATCTAGCCAGTCAAAACCTTTACGGAACATATATTGCCGAGGCTTATAGCGACAGCGAACTACAAGAAGCTGCTTCGTTTATCGACGAAGAACGCAACAAACTGCTCAACTATTCGGGGCTCGACCTCCTTATCAAGCGTTATGTTATCAGATCGTTTACTCATAAACCTGTTGAGAGTGTTCAGGAAATGTTCCTCGGCATTGCCTTACACCTGGCGATGAACGAGGGCGAAAACCGTCTGCATTGGGTGAAAAAGTTCTACGATATGCTGAGCCGACTGGAAGTGACCATGGCTACACCCACCCTTGCCAATGCGCGTAAGCCTTTCCATCAGCTCTCAAGCTGCTTCATAGACACAGTGCCCGATAGTCTTGAAGGCATATACCGCAGCATCGACAACTTTGCACAAGTAAGCAAATTCGGCGGTGGCATGGGACTTTACTTTGGTAAAGTGAGAGCAGCTGGTGGTCGCATACGCGGATTTAAAGGTGCTGCTGGCGGTGTGGTTAGATGGATGAAGCTGGTTAACGACACTGCTGTGGCTGTAGACCAACTAGGTGTTCGCCAAGGCGCTGTGGCCGTTTACTTAGACGTTTGGCACAAAGACTTACCCGAATTTCTACAACTTCGCACCAACAATGGCGACGATAGAATGAAGGCGCACGACATTTTCCCTGCCGTATGTTACCCCGATTTGTTTTGGAAAATGGCTCAACAAGACCTCAATCTAGAGTGGCACATGTTCTGTCCCAACGAGGTTCTCACCACCAAAGGCTATGCGCTGGAAGATTTTTACGGTGCAGCATGGGAAGAAAAATACCACGAATGCGTGGCCGATAAACGCCTTTCGCGTCGCACAATGACCGTGAAAGATGTGATACGCCTGGTGCTTCGCTCGGCCGTTGAAACGGGAACACCCTTCACCTTCAACCGAGATATCGTTAACAGAGCTAACCCCAACGGACATAATGGCATTATCTATTGTTCTAATCTCTGCACTGAGATTGCACAAAACATGCGTCCTATTGAGGAGGTTAGCACCGAAGTGATTACAAAAGAGGGCGACACCGTGGTGGTAAAAACCGTAAGACCAGGCGACTTTGTGGTGTGCAACCTTGCCAGTTTGTCGCTGGGCAACTTGCCTCTAGAAAACGAAGAGTACCTAAACGATGTGGTTGCAACGGTGGTTAGAGCACTAGACAATGTTATCGACCTCAATTTCTACCCCGTGCCTTACGCACAAATAACCAATCATCGCTATCGTAGCATCGGACTGGGTGTTAGTGGTTATCACCATGCTTTGGCCATCAGGGGCATTAAATGGGAAAGCGAAGCTCATCTGCAATTTGTAGACGACGTGTTTGAACGTATCAACCGCGCTGCCATAGAAGCCAGTTCGGCACTCGCAAAAGAAAAAGGGGCTTATGCTTACTTTGAAGGAAGCGACTGGCAAACGGGCGATTACTTCGAAAAACGTGGTTATCACTCGCCACAATGGCAACAAACGGCTATGCGCGTTAAGGCACAGGGCATGCGCAACGCTTATCTCTTGGCCATTGCGCCCACAAGTAGCACCAGCATTGTAGCTGCTACTACTGCTGGACTCGACCCCGTTATGCAACGCTTTTTCTTGGAAGAAAAAAAGGGGGCTATGCTTCCACGCGTGGCACCTGCACTCTCCGACCGCACTTTCTGGCATTATAAGGGTGCTTATCAAACCGATCAGGCGTGGAGTATGCGCGCTGCTGGCATTCGCCAACGACACATCGACCAAGCACAAAGCGTTAATCTCTACATCACCAACAACTATACCATGCGCCAATTGCTAAATCTCTATCTGCTGGCATGGCAAAGTGGGGTGAAAACCATCTACTATGTGCGTAGCAAATCGCTCGAAGTGGAAGAGTGCGAAAGCTGTGCATCTTAATCCAACAATATTAATATATTTGGCTAAATAGCATTTTCTGCAATGAATAATAAATTGAAAAAGAACGCCTTGTTTAATCCACAGGGCGATACCGACCTGAGATTGAGGCGTATGATTGGTGGAAACACCACCAATCTGAACGACTTTAACAACATGCGATATACCTGGGCAAGCGACTGGTATAGGCAGGCAATGAACAATTTCTGGATTCCTGAGGAGATTAACCTCACGCAAGACACCAAAGATTATCCGCTGTTGCCACCAGCAGAACGCAAGGCTTACGACAAGATTTTGAGCTTTTTGGTGTTTCTCGACTCGCTGCAAAGCGCCAACCTTCCCTCACTCACTGAGTTTATCACGGCCAACGAGGTGAACCTTTGCTTGCATATTCAGGCTTTCCAAGAGTGCGTTCACAGTCAGAGTTACAGCTATATGCTCGACACTATTTGCTCTCCCGAAGAGCGAAACGATATTCTTTACCAGTGGAAAACCGATGAACACCTGCTGCGACGCAACACTTTCATCGGTGATTGCTATAACGAGTTTTACGCCAACAACGACAAAGCGTCGCTCATGAAGACGCTCATGGCCAACTATATCCTCGAAGGTATTTACTTTTATAGTGGCTTTATGTTCTTCTACAACCTTGCCCGCAATGGCAAAATGTCGGGCTCGGCACAAGAAATTCGATACATCAACCGCGATGAAAACACGCATCTGTGGCTCTTCCGCAATATTATTCAGGAAATGAAGAAAGAAGAACCCGAATACTTCACGCCCGAAAAAGTGAAGGTGTACGAGGAAATGATGCGCGAGGGGGTGCGACAAGAAATTGCTTGGGGCCAATATGTCATTGGCGATGATGTGCAAGGACTGAACGCACAAATGGTTTACGACTATATTCGCTATCTTGGCAACATGCGTTGGCGCAGTCTGGGTTTCGACAATTTGTTTGAAGACAACGTTGAAGAACCCGAAAACATGCGCTGGGTGGCTCAATATGCCAATGCCAACATGGTGAAAACCGATTTCTTCGAGGCCAAAAGCACAGCATACGCCAAAAGCACAGCCATCGAAGACGACTTGTAAAGGCTTCTCACTCTCGCCTTTTTCACCTTTTTATGCGCACATATCAAATTTTATATTAGAATATGAAAAATCTAATTTCTTCGTTTCTTTTACTACTCGTGCCGCTCGTGGCCACTGCTGAGAGTGGTTTGCATTGCGCTAAAAGCGTTTTCTCGCAACCCAATGTGCGCTTTATGCAAAAAGTAAATTCCTCACATGCCAACGCTGTATTAGGAGTTAAAGGACTGCCTGCAGGACTGAAATGGAACGCCCGACGCAATCTAGTGGAAGGTAAGATAAAAAAGCCTGGCACGTATGTTTACACTATCACATGCACCCACAACGGACATGTGTGCGAAGAACGCGTTACGCTGAATGTGCAAAACAACCTGCCTTTGCCGCTTCCTTTCATGGGTTGGCTGTCGTGGAACTCGGTTGAAGGAGATGTTTCGGAGACTATTGTTAAAAGTGTGGCCGACATGTTCAAGGCTAACGGCCTGTTTGACGCAGGATGGAACACCATCATGATGGACGATTTGTGGCAAGCACGTCAACGTACAGACGATGGAAAGCCACTACCCGACCCTAAACGATTTCCTAACGGACTGCGACCCGTTGCTGATTATGTGCACAGCAAGGGCATGAAGTTTGGACTTTACACTGATGCTGCCAACAAAACATGTGCTGGTGCGTTTGGCTCGTATGGCTACGAACTAACTGATGCCGAGCAATATACCCAATGGAATGTGGATATTGTGAAGTGCGACTACTGCCATGCACCCACCGAACGAGATTCTGCCATTGTGCGCTATCGCCGTTTGGGCGATGCTTTCAAAGCTGTTTCGCGTCCTATTACGCTCTATATCTGCGAATGGGGCGACAGAAAACCATGGCTTTGGGGAGCTGAATCGGGCGGTAGCTGCTGGCGTGTGAGTGCTGATGTGCGCGACAGATGGACCTGCGAACCAGGTGGTACGGGCGTGGTAGAAAGCATTAAAGCAATGAAAGACCTTGCACTGTATTCTGGCGTGAACCGCTTTAACGATGCAGACATGCTTTGTACGGGACTGCATGGCAAGGGAAAATCCTCGAACGACTTATGTTTTGGCACGCCTGGCATGACGCAAGACGAGTACGCCACGCAGTTTGCGCTGTGGTGCATGTGGTCATCGCCCATGGCATTATCCTTTGACCCACGTGCCAACACCGTTACAAAAGAAGACTTGAAGATACTAACCAATCGCCACCTTATCGCCCTTAACCAAGACCGAATGGGGCAACAGGCCGACTTAATATCAGATGCAGACAGTCTTGTGACGTTTGCCAAGGACTTGGAGAATGGCGATGTGGCCCTCTCTGTTACCAACATGGCTAACAAACAACTTGAAGCGACTTTCAACTTCTCGAAAATTCCTGCACTTGATGCCAACAAACGCTATCAATGCCGTGACTTATGGACAGGCGAAAAGCTTTCTGCCGTTAAACGTAGCTTTACTACTAAGGTTCGGCCACACGCCACAAGGGTGTTTAGGTTGAGCCTGTAACGTGCACAAACTATGTGCCTTTGCCAAACGTTATATAACAAACGCTCTTGCGGAGCATACGCTTGTCGCAACTCATATAAACCTGCTGCCATAGCTAACAAGCTTACCTATTGTAATTAGATTGTTCGCACAAAACAGGAAGGAAATAACGAAAAAGTTTCAATATATTAAAACTTTTCCGTATCTTTGTAGCATTAAATACAATGTCGATGAGAAGAGAAATCGTTGCCTTTGGCAGTTATTATAAAGACTTTATGGCAACGCTGCATGACAAAGAGCGGCGAAAGGTGCTTTATGCCCTCTCACTACTAGAAAGAGAAGACAGACTTCCGATAAAATTCATCAAACACCTATTGAGAGGTTTGTATGAATTAAGAATTAAATACGAGAGCAATATCTACCGTATCTTTTTTATTTTCGACAACAATCGAATTGTTGTATTGTTCAATGGTTTCCAAAAGAAAACTCAGAAAACGCCAAGAACAGAAATAGACAGAGCAATTAAAATAATGGAGGATTACTATGAGTACAAAAGAAAAAATGATAACGAGCATCAGTAAAGAGATAGAGCGCGAGTTTGGCAAACCAGGCACTGCAGAACGCGAAAAATTTGATGAAGAGGCATACGCTTTTTATACAGGACAGCTACTCTTAGATGCGCGAAAAGAGGCAAAAGTAACACAAGCAGAATTGGCTAAACGCATACACGTCAGTAAATCCTACATTTCGCGAGTTGAGAGTGGAGACATTATACCCAGTGCGGCCAAGTTCTATAACATGGTTACTGCGCTAGGCATGCGCATAGAGATTGTTAAGCCCTTAGTAAGGGTTTAATAAGCTGGGCCACTTGTTGACCAACTTGCCCGTTAACTCGTCCGTCTTTGTCTTCTTTTAAGAATAAATTTTAACATTATGAGTGCCTTTTTATCCACAAAACTCCAACCAGGCCGCAAATAATCGATTCTCGCGAAGGTTTGTTTTGATGCAAAAAAGAGGCCAACATGCGATGCGGGCAAAATGAATTTTTATTTAAGATAACCGCCATTTACACCCATCTTGGGGCTATCTGCCGCTAAAAGTATGGCGTTTTGGTGCTAAACGCAATGCAATATGTCGCTAAATGCTGTGCGTTTTGATGCTAAACGCAGTGCATTTTGCTGCTAAACGCAAGGTAAAATGCTGCAAAATGCAGTGTAAAATGCTGCTAAATGCGAGACGAAAAACATAAACATCCACAGCAATTGTATGAACAACCCCCCTTTCGAACCATGAAAAACATGGCAAAAAAGGGAAAAACACCCACTAAGAAGTGGGGCTTTAGGGGCTAAATACTGCTTTTTCGGTTTGAAAAAATACGAGCCGGCAACCAAACTAGAAAGGCAAAATGGTGCAAAATGCAGGTAATTTGCCAAAAAACGGACAGAAAAAGAAACACGTAAGGCTGCAAATATGCGCTAATAGCCTACACAAAAGCCTTAATTTATGCTAGAAGGGATCAGCGAACAGAGCACGTTTTGTAAAATATAAATACTACATTTAACAAAAACAGGTTCATCATAAAAGAACTGAAAGCTGCACGATTATGGTCACTTTGTAGCAAACAGCTTTCTAAACGGCATGCCTTCGTAATATATTCCACAGGCCAAAACTTCTACGAGCCATACCAATGCCTACCGCCAAGTTGTAAAATCCACCTTTATTTGAAACACGAAAGAATAGCTAATGGGCTTTCCACCATACGATGCAGGTTTAAATTGAACGGCATTCAGCATCTTTTTTACGTCTTTCCAAACCCACATGTTGCCCTTAAAACTCTTTTTGTTTACCAGACTTAGCTGTTTAAGTCGGCCCCGCTTGCCTATCGTTGCAGACACAACAAACCGAAAAGACGTACCATCATATAGTATCATGGGCAAGTTTTGGGCGATGTGCTCGCTCAGTTTTTTCTCTATGCCCAGTTCGTTGGTTGAAGAAACAAAGGCATAAGTTTTACCATCGACAACATAACAAGGCCCTTGCACATGCTGGCCATGTACAAAAAGGGGCACTAGCAACATGGCTAACAATGACAAACACTTTATTGCCCACATCCCAAAACGATTTTAGATTTATAGTTGCCTCTAAAAAGCAACTTTGGGTAGCGCTTTTAGGTACTATCTAGTCAGATACGGATTACTTCTTAAAGGGGGTATCCATGCCCACATATTCATCATCTCGCACCAACACTTTCTCTATCTTCCCCACGTACATCGTGTGAAGGTCGCGTTTAGGATAGCTCTCATCGAGTGTTTCCTGATATACGAAACCACTCTGCTGCAATTCAGCGGCATACAATTTCTTACAGATAAGCACAAGCTTGGCCTCCTTAAAATATACCGTTTCGTCGGCAAACACTTTGGTAAGTCCTGCCTTGGCTATCTTGTCTTCATCGCGCCCCGACACACTCCCCAGGTAGGCCATTTGCTTTTTAAAGTTGCTATCCATAACGCACAGCGAGAAATACTTTTCCTTATCCACATACGTCTTTGTGTAACGCGATGGGCGCAGATAGATAACTGCCGTGGGGTCGTTGTGTCCCCACAGGCAACCTAAGTGCCCCCAACTAATGGTCATCGTGTTGCACCCGTCCTGTTCATTACCCGCAGACACCAACATCCATTCCTTTCCCAACAGGTTGAAAGGATTAAATTTCATCTCCTTATAATTAATTTCTTTCATCTTATCTATGGTTATGTCGTATTTATTCGCTACAAAATCCGCGCTAAACATGTGGATATGCCTTACGTCACCTTAACAAAACGAGCCATAAGGCTCGCTGGTACGTATCTTTGGCATACAAACCTTATTGAAAAAGACATTGCCCAAACCACACAACGGCTGGCAGACGTGGACAAGAGACTCGTTACTTATACCCCATGCCTTACTGTTTGCCCTGCACAGGCGTGGCATTGATAAAGACATGGCTGTGTGGATAGTACCTAACAAGATACATAGCAGGCGTTCCGCCATTGATAAGTCCTTCTCTAAAACCACGTCCGCGCAAACCTTTGGCGTCGGTTTCTTCCATAAACTGCAGGGCTGAAAAAGCCTTGTCGTTCACCAAAACACCGCGTAGCACTTGGTCTACGGCATCTGTTTCGTACTGCGAGAATTTAAAATAATGATTTTTCGTTAGCCCCCATTTGTCTTTTTCACTACAACTAGCGAAACACATAGTATATTCTCCTGCTCCAACTTTTGGAAAAAACAAATCATATACGCGTTTTGAGCGTGCCACATGATGCTTATACAACACCTCGTTTAAGGTCATAAGCTCAACTTTGGTTCCGCTTTTTAAGTCCTTCACGTAATTAAACACCCCCATGCTGCCAGCAATAAACCCGCCAATCATGATTAGCACTACGAGCATCAGCCCAAGTAAGCCAGCATTTTTGCGCCATTTTCGCTCTTCTTCTTCAAAGTTAGAACTTTTATGTCGTTCCTCGTAGGTGGTTATTCGGTTCATCTTAACACCTACCACGATAATCAACACTACGTAAACAAACAGTAAAGCCGGCGTGGAAGTGGCAATAAGTTGCCACAACAATCCTGAAAAGCCAACGTGTGGAAGCCCCCAATAACTAGCGTACACAATAAGAATTAACTGCAAAACCACCAGTGTGATGTATGTTGTGATACGCACTTTGGCCCACCAATAGCTGCGCTGGCGTGCCTCGCGGCCACCGATTAGAGCACGCATTTTTCTTTTAGACATGAGTTATAAGCGTGAAGTATAAGGCTAAAGCCTAAACAAAAAAAGCCAGTTCAAGGGCAGGGCGTATTGCCCCACCCTTGTTCTGGTTCTACATTTATGGTATAATTAGTTTCCCTTCGTAAACCTTATCCACAATGGAAGTAGCGTTCAACAAGCTCTTTCAATTCTTCTGGACGATTTTCTACTTCTTTACGCAGATTGCTGTCGTTAAAGTCGCGCAATTGTTTGATAATACCATCAATCATTGCCGTAGAGAATACGCCATAAGCTTCGTACACTTTGCGTTGACGTTCTAGGCAGTCTGCCGATGCCACACAGCTGTCGGGCAATTGTCCTAGGCGGTTAAGCTTATCGGCATTCGCAGCATCGTGAATGTTTACATCCACGTAAGTCTGCTCTGCTATTTCGAGTGCATTGGGCAATTCAAAACCATAACGGCAGCCAACACACAAGCCAGCAAGCAGCTGATAAACGTCGGCCGAACCATCGGGCGAACGCATTTCGAAGGTTTGTTTCATCGAAGTGTCTGGTGTTTCGGCTGGCTGCTGGGGGTTGGCCTTGTGCATCATGTCAACACCGGCAGCCCAACCCAGAGGCACACGTACGAGAACAGAGCGGTTGCGGTCGCCCCAACAAACGTTGGTGGGTGCCTCTTGGTGAGGAACAAGGCGGAAGTAAGCCATGGGGTTCTTGTTACCAAAGGCGGTGATGCTATCTGCAAGCTGCATCAAACCAGCGATAGCCGTGCGAGCAGTGTTGCTTAGCTTACCATTTTCAACCATCACACTCTTGCCATCCTTCATCAAGCGCATATGTACATGCATACCCGAACCGGCTTTACCCGTGGTGATTTTCGGTGCGAAGGTAACGTTCATGCCCATCTGATAAGCCAAGTTGCGAATAATCCACTTAGCAATCATTAGTTCGTCGGCAGCCTTTTCAACAGGAACGGGCAAAAATTCGATTTCGTTTTGCTCGTAAATTAGGCCGTCTTGACTAAAGTTACCCACTTCAGAGTGTCCGTATTTAATTTGACCACCAGCCTTTGCAATGTACGACATGCACAGCGTGCGGAAGTCGTTTGTTTTAGCATAAGGCATAGACTCGTGATAACCACGCTGGTCAACAGCTGGGAACACCTCCTCATCGGGCGTAATAACATAATATTCTAGTTCGCCCATGGCATGAAACTCCATACCCGTAACATCGCGGAAAGCTTTTGCAGCCTTTGCAAGGGTGTATTCGGGAGAACTTTCAAGGGGATTGCCGTCCTTGTCGAAATAAGATGCCAGCATGCAAAGCGTAGGAATTTCGGCGAACGGATCGACGAAAGCCGATGAGAAACGAGGCAGTACGTAGAGGTCGCTGCTGCCTGCTTGGATGAAAGAGAATAGGCTGGAGCCGTCTACACGCTCGCCACAAGTAAGAATTGTGTCGAGATAAGCCAGATTGTTGATGATGAAATTGAGGGTTTTCAGCTTGCCGTCGCCCCCAGGATACATAAAGTTCACCATCTTAATCTCATTTTCTTGAATGAAACGTACAATGTCTTCTTTCGTAAATTCTGAAGACGGTTTCTGCAAGAACGCCACAACTTCGTTGGCATTCATCAAAAGTTCATTGTTTGCCATGTTCGATATCTTTTTAGTTAAAAGGGTTTAACGTTGGTGATTGTTTAAATTGAATACTTTACCTACCGTTTTTGTACGGTTGGGACAAAGGTAGGAAAAAAAATCTATGTGACAAATTTTCCGACAATATTTTATGCTTTACATGAGAAATAGTCGCAAAACCGACAAATTGTCACACAAAAACACCCTTGGCACACTGTTTGAATAGGATATAGCAGACAATAAGTCAGATAATCATAACAAATTAAACATATTGACAATGAACTTCGACAAATATACTATTAAAGCGCAAGAAACGGTTCAAGAAGCCGTTAACATTGCACAACGAGCCGGACAACAGAGCATCGAACCTGTGCATCTGCTCAAGGCTTTATTAGAAAAAGCTCCCGATGTAACCAATTACATCTTCCAAAAACTTGGCGTTAACGCCATGCAGGTAACCTCGTTGGCCAATTCGGAGGCCGAACATCTGCCTCGCGTTGAGGGCGGTAAGCCTTATCTTAGTAACGAGGCCAACAGCGTTTTGCTTAAGGCCGAAGACCTTTCGAAGGGGCTTGGCGACGAGTTTGTCTCGGTTGAACCGCTCTTCCTCGCTTTATTGGCCGTTAATTCGTCGGCGGCTCGCATTCTGAAAGATGCGGGATGCACCGAAAAAGACGCGCGCGCTGCCATCGAAGCCCTTAGGCAAGGACAGCAAGTGAAATCGCAATCGGGCGACGAAAACTATCAGTCGTTGGAGAAATATGCCAAAAATCTGGTGGAAGATGCACGCAACGGAAAGCTCGACCCTGTTATCGGACGAGACGACGAGATACGTCGCGTGTTGCAAATCCTTTCGCGTCGCACCAAAAACAACCCCATTTTGATAGGCGAACCAGGCACGGGAAAAACCGCGATCGTTGAGGGTTTGGCCGAACGTATCGTGCGCGGAGATGTGCCCGAGAACCTTAAAGACAAGCAACTCTATTCGCTTGACATGGGTGCACTGGTTGCTGGGGCCAAATATAAGGGGGAATTTGAGGAACGACTGAAAAGCGTTATCAAGGAGGTGACCAACGCCGACGGACAGATTATTCTCTTTATCGACGAAATTCACACGCTCGTTGGAGCTGGAGGAGGCGAAGGCGCAATGGATGCGGCCAACATCTTGAAGCCTGCTTTGGCGCGTGGCGAACTCAGAGCCATTGGGGCCACAACCCTAAACGAGTATCAAAAGTACTTCGAAAAAGATAAAGCGCTGGAGCGCCGCTTCCAAACGGTGATGGTAAACGAACCCGATGAGGTTAGCGCCATTTCTATTTTGCGCGGTATTAAGGAGCGTTACGAAAACCATCACAAGGTGCGCATACAGGACGATGCTTGTATTGCGGCTGTTCAATTGTCTGAACGCTACATCTCCGACCGTTTTTTGCCCGATAAAGCCATCGACTTGATGGACGAGGCGGCCGCAAAATTACGAATGGAACGCGACTCGGTGCCTGAAGAGTTGGACGAAATAACCCGCCGACTAATGCAATTGGAGATTGAACGCGAGGCCATTAAGCGTGAGAACGATGAGCCCAAGATGGCACAGTTGGACAAAGACATTGCCGAACTGCGCGAACAAGAGAAGGCGTTCAGGGCTAAATGGGAAAGTGAAAGGGCGCTGGTAAACAAAATTCAGCAAAACAAACTGGAGATTGAACGCCTGAACTACGAGGCCGACAGAGCCGAACGCGAAGGCAATTACGAACGGGTGGCCGAAATTAGATATGGCAAACTGAAGGAACTGGACAACGACATCGAGAACATTAAGCAACAACTGCAAGCCACGCAAGGCGGTGAAGGCATGGTGCGCGAAGAAGTTACGGCCGACGACATTGCAGAGGTGGTGAGCCGTTGGACGGGTATTCCTGTTACACGTATGCTGCAAAGCGAACGCGAAAAGCTGTTGCACCTCGAAGAAGAGCTACATCGCCGCGTTATTGCGCAAGAGGAAGCTATCGCCGCTGTTAGCGATGCCGTGCGCAGAAGTCGGGCTGGGCTGCAAGACCCCAAACGTCCCATCGCCTCGTTTATCTTCCTTGGTACAACGGGAGTGGGCAAAACAGAGTTGGCGAAGGCCTTGGCCGAATACCTATTTAACGACGAATCGATGATGACGCGTATCGACATGAGCGAGTATCAAGAAAAGTATAGCGTGTCTAGGCTCATCGGTGCACCTCCTGGATATGTGGGTTACGACGAGGGCGGACAGCTTACCGAGGCCGTAAGGCGTAAGCCGTACAGCGTGGTTCTTTTCGACGAGATTGAAAAAGCACACCCCGATGTATTCAATATTCTGCTACAAGTGCTAGACGATGGTAGGCTAACCGACAACAAGGGGCGCACGGTGAACTTCAAAAACACCATCATCATCATGACCTCAAACCTTGGTTCGCAGTACATCCAGCAACAGTGCGCCAACCTCAGCGAGGGCAATCGCGACGAGGTTCTCGACGAAACACGCCAGCGGGTGATGGACATGCTGAAACAAACCATACGCCCAGAGTTTCTCAATCGTATCGACGAAACCATCATGTTCTTGCCACTCACCAAGCAAGAGATTGCCGAAGTGGTTCGATTGCAGATGCGTTCGGTTCACCGAATGCTTACCGAGCAGGGCTTTAAGATAGACGTTAGCGACGATGCCATCGACCTTTTGGCCGACCTTGGCTACGACCCAGAGTTTGGGGCACGACCTGTTAAGCGCGCCATCCAACGCTATGTACTTAACGACTTGAGCAAGAAAATACTAGCCGACGAGGTTAGTCGCGACAAACCTATCCTCATCGACGCCCTTGATGGCAAGCTGGTGTTCAGGAACTAAAATGGAAATAAACGTGGAATGATGGCCTACAACGAGTCAAGCACCTGTTTGTAGACGCTTCACACAATAAATACGCTTTTAAAAATGCAGGCACAAGCAACTGGGAAACCAGTCTTGTGCCTGCTTTTTTGTTTACGGGCTGGCGCACAGATGGCATGTCGGCATGTTGCATCCTCATACTAATAGGGTCTAAGTAAAATAGCTTTCCTGTAAAAAAATCATTGAATATTTGGCCGTTTCAATTATTATATGTAACATTGCAACGTGTGCCCGGCATCTTTTTTTTGCTTGCATGTAGATAAGGAGCCACCTAAACAGTAAATTAAGAACACATCTAGAATTAATTAGTTATGAAATGCAATAACATACCTAAGACAAACACCGTAACGCAATTATTAGTTGTGCTAATGTTCGCAAGTATATTTTGGGCGGATTCGGCCTTTGGGCAGACTGTTCATAACGACAATGTCTCGCATCTGCCCAAAGCAGAAAACAAAGTTGCAGACATAAAAAGCGCTAGGCACTTGTTACATCAAGCAAAAAAAATAGCCCCCTTGGCATCAACCACGCAAGCAACAGTCATCATTGGCCCCAAAGTGGGCTACGAAGGAGCAAAATACAGCTTGCAGTCTGCCCAAGAAGGCGATGTAATTTGGAGCTGCAACAATCCCAATGTGGCATCAATCAACGCCTCGGGCATACTGGCGGTGAAGGGCAGAGGCGTCGTAGTACTCACTGCAAATTACAAAAAACAAACATACACCCAAACCATTCTTGTGGGCATCCCACGATTTATTCTATTGTCTTCGCCCCAAACGGGTGGGTACAAGGTTGTCGCCAAATGCATAGATAGCGAATATAAGAACTACCAGCCTCTTTTAAACGAAGTGCTCAGATTCAAATGGGGCATTAAGTACCCTGACGAAAACATCCGCTGGTCCACGTCTGATAAGTCCAGCTTAACCATCCAGACGCAAGCATTAGACAAAGACATTACCGTATTTTTGCAAGTGGCCGACGTTCAAGGCAACAAAACTGCGTTGCAATACGTAAATATTTATCCGCACGAAGTATACCAAACCGACTATTCAACCTTCTACATCGACTCGCATGGAGAGCTTTATGGCGTTGGTAAAAAGAAGGATTTATACGAGACGGCAAGAGTGTTTCTAAGATATAAAGACAACTTGCCCGACAAATATAAGGATCTAAAGTGGATGCCCCTCACGGCAATCGTGCTCAGTCCGCTAAAAGGCCGTAAGGAAATTGACGTTAAAGATGGTGGCCCGCTTGTTGGAGACATCATGACGGAAGAGGAATATGAGTATATAAAAAGTCACTCAAGCGATAACCAGACGTACACTTATACACTCCTTTTGCTCAACTTCAGCCAAAAGGTAATTCAATTCATCCCCGTTAGTTTCACGTTTAAAACGTCAATGTAGCTATAAAATCTAAATATCCTTTAACAAGAAAAAGATGAAAACAAGATATACAATCTTTGCCCTTAGCATGCTTCTCGGAGTATTGTCGTGCAACGAAGATACCATGCAACCCCATCCCAAAGTTCCAACCTTCGGTGAGAACACAGGCGACCTACCCCTAGATAGCAACGACATTTACTACAGTCAAACGGATAAGAACCGCATGCTTAACAGCATGATACGATACGACTACACTCAAAAAAAATATATTCTAGACCTCTCCGAACAAGATGCGTCAAGCATTGGCATCACAACGCAGATGTATAAGGACGCCATTAAACGAGTGGAAGAAATGAATAAGGTAAACATCGAACGGCTACAATAAGCCAAAAGGCAACGTTTTCGTTAAGCCAAATGAACAATGTCGAGCTTGCTCAAACATTGTCATGGCGAGAAAAGAACGTTCCTAGCCACAACAACTTGCGCCTTTACCTTATTGGCCGCTCATCTAACGTGCAGTATCTAGGTTTCTGTACTGCAGCTACCAACCGTTGGTGGTGTGACAACAACAAATGCCCCATATCATTCCTTTACACGTTTTGTTAGTCCATGTCCCATACTTGCGCGTTCGTTAAGTATTTCTTCATAAGAGAATACAACAACGATCTTTTGCAGTTTTGGCGATTTCTCGAGAACATAGTTATATAAATGTAGGGCAATTGTATCTTCTACATTTGCTGGCAAGGAATAGAAAGTTGAGGAGTCTTCAATTTCTATGGTAAACATGTATGCATAGTTTTTATCCAACCGAATTTGGTTTTGGAATAAAGATTTTCCTTCCTTGTCTACATTATAAATGTATCTGTCTGCACCAGTCCAGCCCTCTTTTTCCTCCAAGTCGCTAAAGAACTGCTTTTCTCTAATTGAATGTTCTGGCTGATTGTTCGGCTTTGGTTGCATCATCATTCCCCATGCCAGGAAGTATATGCACACGAACAAAATGAAAAGACCAATAAGGCATAGCAGCCACCACAAAACAGTTTTCTTATACTTATTATTCTTTGACAATGAGGTTTTGTCCATCGACATACGCATCTATGTTATTGTTAATTACAAACTTATCATCAATCTTATGCCAAATTGCATTTTTCCCTACTATCGCATA